>Ga0272443_10000188_pt1 | contig 118560 bp, 101 predicted proteins | sample SSMAcet12_FD_193581 | JGI IMG/M metagenome (GOLD analysis project Ga0272443, IMG submission 193581) | Marine sediment archaeal communities from Little Sippewissett salt marsh, Falmouth, MA, United States - SSM-Acet-12 | ecosystem: Environmental > Aquatic > Marine > Wetlands > Sediment ... | reverse complement strand
GCCCGTGCAGGACAAGTTGGCCGCTTTCCAGCACGTATCCCCGGCTGGCAAACTGAAGAGCCATGCGGGCGTTTTGCTCCACCAGCAATATCGTGGTCCCCTCCTGGTTGAACTCCCGCAGGGCCTTGAACACGTCCAGCATCAGCAGCGGGGCCAGGCCCATGGAGGGCTCGTCAAGGAGCATGAGCTTTCGGCCGCTCATAAAAGCCCGACCGATGGCCAGCATCTGCTGCTCCCCTCCGCTGAGGGTGCCGGCCTTCTGGTGCTTTCTTTCGTCGAGCCGGGGGAAAATCGTCAACACCCGCTGAAGGTCCCGCTGGATGGCGTCTTTGTCTTTGCGGGAAAAACATGCCAGCATCAGGTTCTCCATGACCGTAAGGTTTCCAAAAAGACGCCTTCCTTCCGGGGAGTGGGAGATGCCGAGCCGGCTGACCACCTGGTCCGCCGGAAACTGAAGCAGATCGACGTCCCGAAACGTCATGCGGCTTCCGGGCTCCACCGGCACCAGCCGGGAAATGGCCCGCAGGGTGGTGCTTTTCCCGGCGCCGTTTGCACCGATGATGGTGACGATTTCCCCCTGGTCGATTTCAAAATCGACCCCGTGAAGCGCCCTGATTTTTCCGTAGGACACCCGAAGATTTTCCACCTTCAGCAGCATTATTCCACCGTCTCCTTGCCCAGATAGGCTTCGATGACCTGAGCATTGTTCTGAATCTCCTTGGGCGTTCCCTCTGCGATCACCTCTCCAAAAACCAGGGTCTGGACTTTGTCGCACAGCTCCATCACCATTCGCAGCCGGTGCTCGATGAGAAAGATGGCAAGATTGAACTCTTCGTGCACCTTGCGGATGATTTTCATCATCTGCCGCAGTTCCTCCGGATTCATTCCGGCCGTCGGTTCATCGAGGAAGAGAATTTTCGGCTCCGTGGCCAGGGCCCGGGCCATCTCCACCCGCCGCTGGGCGCCGTACGGGAGGTTGAGAACGAGTTGATCGGCAAATTGAGACACATTCAGCAGCGTCATGAGCTCTTCGGCCCGCTGCCGGCTTTGCGCCTCTTGCCGGTGGCGCTTGGGCGTCCCGAAAAACGCCCCGACCAGCCCATAGGTGAGTTTCGAATAGCGGGCCATCATCACGTGTTCGAGCACCGTCAAATGCCGCCATAGCTGGAGGTTTTGAAACGTGCGCCCCAGTCCCCGGGCGGCGATCTCGTGCGGCCGCATCCCGACGATTGATTCACCGTTGAACCGGATGTCGCCTTCGGTTGGCCGGTACATTCCGGTAATCAGGTTGAAGATGGTCGTCTTTCCGGCGCCGTTGGGGCCGATCAGGCCCCGGATCTCACCGGGGGAAACGGCGAGGCAATAGTCGTTGACCGCCCGAAGGCCGCCAAAATCATGGCTCATGTGGACCACTTCAAGCAGGGACATGGATTAGACCTCTTTTTCCGGGTGGCCCTTGGGCCGAATCAGGGCCTTGACGTCGAACTCCTTGAACGCAATCAATCCGGTGGGCCTGAAAATCATGACAAGGATGAGCAGCAAGGGGATGATGATCCACTTGAACAGCTCCAGGGGACGGAGCGCCTCGCTGAGCAGGCTCAGACTGACCCCCCCCAGTATGGAGCCGTAGACCGAGTTCAGTCCCCCGAAATAGACCATCGCCAGCACTTCGGCCAGCTTCTGGATGCCGAAGGTGCCGGGGTTGACGTACCGCAGCACGTGGGCAAAAAGGCCCCCGGCGACCCCGGCCCAGAACGCACCGAACATGAAGGCCAGGATCTTGGTCTGCCGTGTGTTGACGGTCATGGCTTCGGCGGCGATCTCATCGTCCCGGACCGCATTGAGCGCTTTGCCGATGGTGGATCGAACGAAGTTGTTGATGATCCAGATGCAGATCACGGCCACGGCAAACACCACCGGCAGGGTGGCATAATTCGGCTGACCGCTCAATCCCCGGGGGCCGCCCACGAATTCGAGATTTTCGATGGCGCTTTTGACGATAAACAGGAAGGCCAGAGAGATGATCGCCAGATAGTCTCCCCGGGTGCGGAACGACGGAATCGCAATGGCAAGGGCGCCCAAGGATGCCACAAGCCCCCCGAAGATCAACCCGATGGGAAAACAGAAGGCACCGAGGGCTTCGGGCAGCAGGGCCTCTCCGAAAAGCTTGTCGCTGGCGAAAAAAAAGACCGAAAAAACCGAGGCTCCGTAAGCGCCCAAGGCCATGAACCCCGGATGAGAGCAGCTAAACTCCCCCATGTATCCATTGATCAGGTTCAGGCTCAGGGTCATCATCACGGCAATCAGCGTCAGCCGGAGGGTCAGCCCTCGGTAGGCGCTGATGTCCGCCCACAGGTGCAAGATCAGATACAAAAGCGCAAGGTGGACGATCACCGGCACGGATATCGGAAGCCGGTAGAGCCGTTCAGCCATCCAGTTGGACGGGGCGGAAATCAGCCGGGCAATAAGACAGGCCGGGATCAGGTAGATCAACAGCACGTAGAAAAGCGCGCTGGGGATCAGCAGCGGGGTTTTGAGCATGATGACAAAGCCGAAAAGAACCGGAATTTTCGGAAGACCGACGGCGGTGGCCAGTTCGTATCCGACCAGATGTTCCAGCAAAACAGCCACGGTCAGACCGATGAGCCAGCCCAGCAGCGGGCTTTTCCGCAGTGACGCGGCCAGCCGGCCCCGGAAGGTGATCTTTTCTGTTGCGGCTTCTTCCATCGCGTATCCTTATAAATGCGCTCCGCGCATTTATTTTTGGCGGCTTCGCCGCCGGCTTTTTCGTTTACGTCTTGTGCAAGCCCATGGTGTATTGTTGACGATTCTTTGATTGTCCTGCGAAGTATTGTTTCGGATTTCGTGCTTCGGACTTCGGATTTGGACGCTCCTTGTGGTTCCCCTTTCAGAATTCTGCTGCCGATCCGATAATGCTGCGCAAGGCAAACCACTACAACCGAAGTCGGGCGCTGTAGGCTTCTCCGAAAAAGCCGTGGGGCCGGAAGGCCAGAATAAGCAAAATGATCGAATAGGCGATCAAATCCCGAAGCGTCGAGGGAAAAATCATGGCCACGAAAATCTCGATGAAACCGAGCAAAAAACCAGCAAGGCAGGCGCCCATGATCGAACCTCGTCCCCCCAGGATTGCCGCGACAAAGGCCTTCCAGCCAAAGACGATTCCCATGTACGGGTCGAGCACCGGGTAGGCCACACCGAAAAGGATTCCGGCCACGGCCGCCAGGGCCGACCCGATGGCAAACGTCATTCGGGCGATGGTGTTGATGGAAACCCCCATCAACGGGACGACCAGGTAGTCGAACGCCATGGCGCGCATCGCCATTCCCCATTTGCTCCTCTTGACGAATTGGTGCAGCGCCAGCATGAAGAGCAGCGAAACGACCACGATCATGATTTTTTTGCTGGTAACGAACACGCCCCCGATGTTGTATGTGGTCGACTCGATCAAAGAGGGAAAACCGATCCGTCGGGCTCCCAAAAACGCCAGGTTTCCGGTTTCCAGGATGATGCCGATCATCAGGCCCGTAATGGCTGCCGAGGCTCTGGGCGCATCGCGCAACGGGCGGTAACCGATGCGCTCGACGAGGATTCCGACAAAAGAGGTCAGAAACATCGAGATGATGATGGTCAGCACGAGGATCATCCAGCCGGGCAGCACAATGGCCCCGGCAGATGCCAGCCCCACCAAACCGGCGGCCACGCCGAAACCGATGTAGGCCCCGACCATGAAGATGTCGCCGTGGGCGAAGTTGAAAAGCATCAGGATGCTGTACACCATGGAATACCCCAGGGCGATCAGCGCATAGAAGCTTCCCCACTGAAGGGCGTTGATGATGTTCTGGAACAAAAAGGTCATGGGCCAGCCTCCGTCCGCCGCTGCACTCGAAAAGGCCGGGCCAGGGCTCTCACCCTGGCCCAAAAGGACCCCGCCTGGCGGCGGGGTCCTAAAAAAGAATCGTGTCAAATCACGCGGCAAAGCCGCGTTTTCTAAATTCGCGGAGCGAATTTAGGGGCACACCGACTTGTAAAATTCGTATTCACCCTGCTCGCTGATCCGAACGATCACGGCGCACTTGATCGGATCGCCTTCCTCGGTGAAGGTCATCTTGCCGGTGATCCCGTCAAACTCCTTGATCTTGGCCATCGCATCGCGAACGCATTTGCGGTCCTTTTCGATCTTTCCCGTCAGTTTGCCGCAGGATTGAATCGCCCGCTGGACGATTCCCAGGCTGTCCCAGGTCAGGGCGGCCACATCGTCGGGCGTATAGCCGTGCTTGGCCTCGTACCGGTCGATGAAGGCCTTGGTGGCGCCCTTGGCGCCGGCGGCGGCATAATGGGTGCTGAAAAACAGTCCGTAGCAGTCCGCACCGCAGAGCTCGACGGTTTCGGCCGAGCCCCAGCTGTCGCTGCCCACGATCGGCTTCTGCCATCCCAACTCATGGGCCTGCTGGACGATCAGGGCCACCTCGTTATAGTACTGGGGAGTAAAGAGCACTTCTGCTCCGGAGCGGATGATCTTGCTCAACTGGGAACTGAAATCGGCATCTTTGGTGGTGAAGCTTTCATACGCTACCACAGAGCCCGGGCCGTGGATTTTTTCCCAGGCTTCCTTGAAGAACTCGGCCAACCCCTTGGGGTAGTCGCTGGCGACATCGTACAGAACGGCAGCCTTGGTGAAACCGAACTCGTCGGTGATGAAATTGGCCAGCACCGGACCCTGGAAGGGATCGAGAAAACATCCGCGAAAAACAAACGGACGGTCTTTGGTGGTGTCCGGATTGGTGGACCAGGGGCTGATCATCGGAGTTTGGTAGTTGTCGGCCACTCCGCCGGCCGGCACCGCCTGCTTGGATGACTGAGGCCCCACGATGACCAGCACCTCGTCTTCGGTGATCATCTTGGTGTTGGCCTTGACCGCGGACTCGGCCTTGGCTTCGTTGTCTTCGATGACCAGTTCAACCGGGTATTTCTTTCCCCCGACATCGAGGCCGCCGGCGGCTTCGATGTCTGAAAGCCACATCTGGGCGGCAAATTTGGAGCCCTCGCCGACCTTTGGAATGTCTCCGGTAATCGGAGCGTTGATTCCGATCTTGATTGTCTTGGCCTTGGCCCAGGCGCAAGGTGACAATGCCAGCGCGACTACGAGACAAGCGACCAGCAGGTACAATCCTTTCCTCATCGCGACCTCCTTTGCCTTTTCCTGATTGTTTGAGGAAAAAAGAACCGGTTTTTGTTCCGGAGGGATAAAGATTGCGGGTTGATAGCACACGCCTTTCAATTTTTCAACAAATATGGTTTAGCGGCGCCCGACTGTGAGTTAGACGTATCTTTTTGGAAATTTGTCTGCCCTGGCGAGTTCGCTTTCGGCCAAGTTTCATACGAGCGCCGCCGCTACTTGGATTGCTTGATGTCCGCCACCAGTTCCTTGAGGATCGAAACCACGTTGCTGCCCCGCTCCTTGGCAATCCGGTGGGCGTCGTCGACCAGTTTCGATGCCTGGGCCCGGAGCTCTGCAATCGGCGGCAGGGCCTGATTCCATCGCTGGTATTGCCAGGCCAGAAGACGGATCGCCAGCTTCTCTTCCTGCTTTCTGAAAAAGCCCATATAAATCCGCTCCGCGTATTCATTAGCGGCGGCTTCGCCGCCGAAAATATATCCTGGGAAGCGGGATCGCTTCTGCGTCCTCACTTATGGTATGCCACCGGTTCGGTGTCAACCAAACGAATGTATTTCCTGTTTTTATTGCATCCGCTTGTCCTGGCGAAGATTGAAGAGCGGAGACGGGGCAAGCGGGCGCCTTGCTTTGAAAATCGGTCCGCTGACGCGAATCGATTTTCAAAGCTGGCGGATTTTGAGCATGTTGGTGGTGCCGGTGGCCCAGACCGGGTGGCCGGCGGTGATGACCACCCAGTCCCCCTTTTTGCCGACTCCAGAGGCAAGGGCCGCTTCCGCAGCCGTTTCCAGCCGTTGGTCCGTATCGCGGTCTTCGGATACCGTTTTCGGGGTGCAACCCCAGCACAAGGTAAGCCGCCGGGCCGTCGCCGCCTCCGGAGAAAGCGCCAGCAGCGCCGGCTTCGGTTTGAAGCGGGCGATCTGAAGGGCGGTAAATCCGGAGCGGGTGGTGGCGACAATGGCGGCGGCGCCGATCTGAAGGGCCACCACACAGGCGGCATAGGCCACCGCTTCGGCAGGTTCCGTCTTGGACAGCATCTGAAGGTACTTTCTGTGGGGAAAGTCGGTTTCCGCCTCTTCGGCAATCAGGGCCATGTACCGGACCGCCTCTACCGGGTATCGACCGTTGGCGGTTTCTTCAGAAAGCATCACCGCATCGGCCCCGTCGAGCACGGCGTTTGCCACGTCGCCTGCCTCGGCCCGGGTCGGCCGGGGGGCGTCGACCATGGATCGGAGCATCTGGGTGGCAATGATCACCGGTTTGCCGGCGGCGTTTGCCCGGCGGACGATCTGCTTCTGAATCCCGGGCACCCGCTGCAGGGGGATTTCCACCCCCAAATCCCCCCGGGCGACCATGACGGCATCGGCGGCCTCGACGATTTCTTCGATATGGTCCAGCGCTTCGTGCTTTTCGACCTTGGCGATCACCGGCACGTTCTTTCCGGCTTCCTTGATGTGGTGCTTCAGAAGAAGGATGTCCTCCGGGCTTCTGACAAAGGAAAGCGCCACGTAGTCGACGTCGTTTGCCAGGCCGAAGCGAAGGTCTTCGAGATCTTTTTCCGTGATAGCCGCCACCTGCAGCGAGCCGCTGGGCAGGTTGATTCCTTTCTGGGAGGTCAGCGTACCGCCGGTAACCACCGAACACCGGATTTCGGTGCCGGAGACGCTGTCGACAACCAGCTCCATGAGCCCATCGGCCAGCAGAATCCGGTCGCCGGCCTTTACTTCGGCCGGCAGATTTCCGTATGTCACCGACACTCTCCTACTGTCTCCGACCACCGATTCCGTTGTCAGGGAAAAGGGCTGTCCGGGCCGAAGCTCCACTCCGGGCTCAGAAATGACCCCGACCCGGATCTTGGGACCCCGAAGGTCTTGCAGGATCGACACCGGCCGGTCCAGTTCGGCTGAAACCTGTCGAATCTTATGGATTTTTTCCCGGTGCTCTTCCAAGGTGCCGTGAGAAAAGTTAAGCCGCGCGACGCTCATGCCCGCGGCCACCATCTCCCGCAACACCTGCTCCGATTCACTGGCCGGTCCGATGGTACAGATGATCTTCGTTCTGGGAATGGAATTTTTCATAATACTCCTTTTTGGACGTCGCGCACCGGAGCCAAGACCCGTGGGGCAGTCACCTGCTTGATCAAATTCCGTTCGCGACCGGGACGGCAGTGCTCATGTGAAACCTCGCCCGAAGGCAAATGCGACAGGGAAGAAAATTTTCAAATCCCAAGCACCAAATCACAAACAAGCTCCAAGCACCAAACTCCAAACTCCAAATGTCAAACACTGCAAGGGCGGGACCGGTCACAGATCCCGGCCGAATGGGGGGACGACCGGATAAGTTTCAAGACACGATCAAGCTCGCCTGTCCGGCCTAAAGATTCGCAAAAAAATCCTTGAATCCCAGAGCGGCCAGCCGCAGTGCTCATATGGGTTCGGCTTTGTGTCCTTCGGCGGCAAAGCCGCCGCTTATAAATGCGCGCCAGCGCATTTATCTGCACAGGGCGATCACCGCCCGTTCCAGGATCATACGCGGGTCCCCGCCTCCGGTCTTGATCCGCTCATCGGCCCGGGCCGCTTCTTTCAAGGCGCCGACAAGCTCCGGGAGGGCAAACCGCTCGGATTTTTGCATCATCATGAAAATCGGATAGGGATTTTTCGGGTTCGGCACCGCGCGAAGGTCGGTCTTGGGCTTCTTTGACGCCCCCCTTTTTTTCGACACCGGTGCTGCGCTGTCCTGCACCGGTTCGGCCAAGCTCCGCCATCGCTCTAAATCATCGAGCAGCCGGTCGTCGTATGCCTGAAGCACCGGCAGCACCCGGCTTTTGAACGCGTTGAAGTTCATGGTAGGCTGCCAGATCCTTCCCTCGGGACTTTCGACGAATCCCTTGAGAAGAATCAGTTTTCGGAGCTGGTTCACCATGGCGCCGAGAAGCTGAAGGGGGTGCTCCAGCACACCGCCGGAAAGGAGCGAATCGAGAAAGAACAGCGCCCCGTCCAGGTCCCGGTCCGTCAGGGCATTGGTAAACTCGAAGATCGGATCTTTCTTGCTCCGCTGAAGCACCGCAAAAACATCTTCCGAACAAATGCGCGATTGACTGCCGGTGTAGTCGATGAGTTTTTCCAGGCTGCCGGAAAAAGACCGAAGGTCGAAGCCGATCATCTCGACAAGGCTTGAAAACGCATCGGAATCGAGCGTTTTTCCCGCCGCATCGAGAATCGACGCCGCCCGTTTGCGAAGCAGCGCCTCCTGGGCCTGCCGGTCCGCCCACCGCTCCCCTTTGGGCACGGCGCAGTCGATCACGGTGCCGGCTTCCCGGATGACGGCATACAGACGCTTGCGGCGATCCACCTGATCGGCGGTGATCAAAAGGTGGTTGCCTTCAGGAAATCCCTTTTCAATGGCGGCCTGAAGCACGACCTCCTCGCCTCGATCCTGGGGTACCTCCAATTGGCGCTCGCGGACGTACTCGACGAGGTGATCGAGCCATTGGGTGTCCTCACCCTCGACGCCGAGGAGCTTGGCGCTTCTTTGCTTGTCTTTTCCCGACAGATCATCCCAGGTAAGCCCCGCCATGGCCATAGCTGCAAGAAGGTGCCGGGCGCCTGCCTGGTCATCCCGGGATTCTGCCGCCTCCCGGGCCTTTTGTACCCGTCCTGCTCGGTCCTGGGCCGATAGAAACAGGCGTGCGCCGGTGACGGCGACCACCTTTTTGCCGGGCATCAGAGAATAGGTGTTGGCCCGTTCCACGACTTGAAACAAATCGGTCTCGCCGCCGTCTATGATCTCGCAGTTGAGACTCTGGGTTCCCTCGGGCAGCAGCGCGGTAAGCACCGCCTGAAAGGCCTCTTTGACCAGCATCTCTTCTCCGAAGATCAGATAGACCGGCGAAGGCTGCGCCGCCACCGCTTCGGAAAGCGGCCTTTTCAGGTTGTTATAGTCGATTTCAACCAAGATTCCGATTCCCACAAGCGCAGTAGACTGAAACGGGTTGGATGCATTCCCGTTTGTGTGGTCCTCATAAAATTGCGCAGCGATTTTTCTAATAAATCCGCGACAGCGGATTTATAGCGGTTTTATCGCGGCAGTCGATTCAGCAGGATATGAAATACGAAGATTCCGATGCCGATGGTCACCGCACTGTCGGCAACGTTAAACGCAGGCCAATGGTATTCAGCGATGAAAACGTCGAGAAAATCGACCACCCTGCCCAACCGCACCCGGTCGATCAGGTTGCCCACGGCGCCGCCGAAAATGAGGGCGAACCCGGCCCCCAGCCACCGGTGGGTGTTCGGTGTGTTGCGATAGAATATGAAAATCAGGCACAAAGCCGCGGCCGACGCAAAAAGAAAGACGATGTTTCGAACCAAGGCGCCCTGGCGGGCCAAAAAACCGAATGCCCCGCCCGGGTTCTGTATGTGGGTGAGATGAAAAAAACCCGGCACCACCGGAATTGAGTCATACAGCGGGATCGTGTTCAGAACGACGAGCTTGCTGACCTGGTCCAGGACAATGACCAAGGCGGCAATGACGGCAAACCGGACGTATTTTCCGGCGTCTGGGCCGGGTGATTGCCCGGACCGGTCCGTCGGGTTCTCGCTCATGCACAGCCTCCTGCCGAAGCGACTTGTCCGGCGCTGAAAATTCGACTTCCCTGTGCCGTCATTCCGAGCTTGAGAAGCCTGCCCCGGACCCCGACCTGGGAGAATCCAGTCTAATGATGAAGTTTCACATCAGCTCCGCCGCTGGCCGGCGGAGCGTCCGATTGATCAAGAATGAAACTTTATCTCGAAGCCTCTGCCTCTGTAGGAAACGGCCTCCGTGCCGTTCCGAAAGGCACGCCATCCGTCTTCGCCTTCGGCTTCGCCCGGACAGGCAGAGGGCGTGCCCTACAAAAACCCCGACTTCGACCGAAATTTCAACGAATGAGGGTCTGCTACTACTGGCCGGCATCTATGTCGATGCTCTCCAAAGCGGTACGGCATCGATAGCAGATTCCCGGATGCGCTTCGTGCTCTCCCACGGACCTATCGTGCACCCAGCATCGTTCGCATTTTCCGCCCTCGGCAGGCATGACGGAAACAGCCATGCCCGGCACCTCTCCGGTCACCGCACCCTCCGGCGGGATCCCCTCGACCAGCTCGGCATGGGAGGTGATCAGAATCGAGCGGAGGTCTTCGGAAAACGGGGCAAGCGCCCGGTAAAGTTCGCCAGACGCAGTAAGGGTGACCGACGCATCCAGGGAGTGTCCGATGCGCTTTTCTGCCCGGGCGGCTTCGATGGCCTTGGTGACCTCCCCGCGAACCTTGAGCAGCCGATTCCAGCTTTCGGCCAGCGCAGGGTCGCGCAGGCGTTCATCCACCTCGGGCATAGCCGCCATGTGAACGCTTTCTTCCCGCTGGCCCGGCAACGGCATGTATCGCCAGATTTCTTCTGCGGTAAACGACAAAATCGGGGCCATGATGCGCACGATCCGCTCCAAAATCATCGCCATCACGGTCTGGGCGCTTCTTCTTGCCGTGGATTTCGGCGGCGAGGTGTAGAGCCGATCCTTGAGCACATCCAGGTAAAAAGCCGAGAGATCCAGGGCGCAGTAGTTGTGAAGCGCGTGGTAGATGACGTGAAAATCGTATTCCTCGTAGGCGCTGCGCGATTTTCGAACCAGTTCCTGGAGATTGTGCAGGGCGAACCGGTCGATGCCGGGCATCTGCCCGACGTCGACACTGTCTGCGGACGGATCAAAGTCATACAGGTTGCCCAGGATAAAGCGGCAGGTGTTTCGAATCCTTCTGTAGGCGTCGGTAAGCTGCTTTAAAAACTTGTCCGAAATCCGGACGTCGTCCCGGTAGTCGGAGGCCGATACCCACAGGCGGAGAATTTCCGCACCGTACTTTTCGATCACCTCGCCCGGGGCCACGATATTGCCGAGGGATTTGGACATTTTTTTTCCGTCGGCGTCGACGACATATCCGTGGGTCAGCACGGCATCGTAGGGCGCCCTTCCCCGGGTTCCTACGGCCGTGAGCAGGCTGCTGTGAAACCATCCCCGGTGCTGGTCGCTTCCCTCCAGATAGAGGTCTGCCGGCCATGTCAGGTTGTCCCGCTGTTCCAGCACCGCCGCATGGCTTACCCCCGAGTCGAACCAGACATCGAGGATATCGGTCTCCCGGTCAAACTCCGCTGCGCCGCAGTGGGGGCATACCGTTGCCTCCGGCAAGAGGTCTGCCGCGTTCTTTTCGAACCAGACGTCCGCCCCGTTCTGTTCAAAGAGGCGGCAGACGTGGTCGAGGATCTCCCGGGTCAGAAAATGCTCGCCGCAGGCCGTGCAGGAAAACATGATGATCGGCACCCCCCAGGCACGCTGCCGGGAAACGCACCAATCAGGCCGGTTTTCGATCATGCTGTAGATCCGGTCGCGGCCCCACCGGGGGACCCATTTGACCCGGTCGATCTCTTGTAAGGCCTGCCGCCGCAGGCCGGTCTTGTCCATGGAGATGAACCATTGGGGGGTGGCCCGGAAAATCACCGGCTCCTTGCACCGCCAGCAGTGCGGATAGGAGTGAACGATCCGCTCTTCGGCAAGCAGGGCGCCGACTTCCTTGAGCTTGGCGGTGATGTTTGCATTGGCGTCGAAAACGAACTGGCCGGCAAAAAAGCCGACGTCTTCGGTGAACACCCCCTGGTTGTCCACCGGCGAATAGACGTCCAGGCCGTACTGGAGACCCACGTCGTAGTCTTCACGCCCATGGCCCGGGGCTGTGTGGACGCACCCGGTCCCGGCCTCGAGGGTGACGTGGTCGCCTAAAATGACCAGCGATTCCCGGTCATAGAGAGGGTGGCGGCAGCGCTTGTTTTCCAGATCCTTGGCATCGATTTTTTCCAGCACCCGGCTTCCGGGGATGCCGAAACTCTCCATGCACATCGGGGCGAGCCGTCCGGCCAGGATATACGCCTCGTCGTTTCCGGCATCCATGGCTACGTACTCGAACTCAGGATGAAGGGCGATGGCCAGGTTGGCCGGAATGGTCCAGGGCGTGGTGGTCCAGATGACCACAAACACCTGCTTGCCGGCCAACGCCGGATATCGATCGGAGATGTCGTCTTCCAGGGCGAACTTGAGATAGATCGACGGCGACGGTTCATCGGCGTATTCGATCTCGGCTTCTGCAAGGGCGGTTTGGCAGGTGCAGCACCAGTAGATCGGTTTTTTGCTCCGAAACAGGTTGCCCCCCAGGGCGAACTTGCCGCATTCCCGGGCGATGGTCGCCTCGTAGACATAGTTCATGGTCAGGTACGGGTCGTCCCACTGGCCGAAGACCCCCAACCGTTTGAATTCGTTTCGCTGGATGTCGAGATACTTTTCCGCATAGGCCCGGCACCTCCGCCGGATATCGGCCTGGCTCATGTCATGTTTTTTTTCGCCGAGCTCCTTTTCCACGTTGTGCTCCACGGGCAGGCCGTGGCAGTCCCAGCCGGGCACGTAGACTGCGTCGAATCCCATCATTTGCCGCGATTTGACCACGATGTCTTTGAGAACCTTGTTCAGAGCGGTCCCCATATGAATATGGCCGTTGGCGTACGGCGGGCCGTCGTGAAGAATGAAGGGCTTTTTCCCGGTGCTTTGCTCCCGGATTTTGCCATAGACGTTCGTCTTGTCCCATTTTTCGAGCCACTCCGGCTCCCGCTGAATGAGGCTGGCCTTCATCGGAAAATCGGTTTTCGGCAGATTGAGGGTTTTTTTATAGTTCATGCAGCGGTTCCTCCGGCCTCGGTTAGGGACTTTTATACAATCGTGAAAACGATTTTATTAAATGGAAAGGCATTGAGTGTCAAGCAAATAGGCTCTCCGGCAGCAACGCATTCCGGTTGCAAAGCCCTGCAGGCCGTTAGGCCAAAGCTCCGGCAGAAAGGATGCCGGGCCTGCTTGACGTCTTTTTCAGAATCGATTACTCGTATACTCAGGTAATACACGCGCTATGGACGACTCGTCAGAGATCCCGTTGTTTTTGTTGCGGCCGTCTTAATGCGGCCTAACTGGCGCAAACAGTTGCCCAGCTTCCGAGCTGACACCCATCGGCCTCCTGCTTGAGACTCCTGGAGTTTTCTGGAGAAGTGAATACCTTTTTACCCTTTACCATTTATTATCCCTGCGGCGAAGCCGCATATAATAAATGCGCGGAGCGCATTTATGTTCGACTACCTGATGTCTGAAGAGGTGCTGGCGCTGAGAGACGAGGTCCGGGATTTTGTCAAGTCGGTCCCGCGGCGGCTCATTCTCGACATGGACCGCAACCAAATCCAGTTTCCGAAGGAGTTTCTCAAAGAAGCCGGCCAAAGACGCCTCATGGGGTGCCGCTATCCGGCCTGCTGGGGCGGAAGGGATCTTGACTGGGCGGCCACCTGCATGGTCATGGAGGAGGTCGGCTCCCTGGGCTACATCTTTGCCTGCATCTTCGGGGTCGGCGCTGAACTGGTCTGCGACGCCATCATCTGCCACGGCACCGACGTGCAGAAGGAAAAGTACGTAAAACCCCTCCTGGCCGGAGAGCTTTATGCCGCAGAATGTCTTACCGAACCGCGGGGCGGCTCGGATTTTTTCGGAACCACCACCACGGCCCGGCGCCAGGGCGATCATTTCATTCTCAACGGCGAAAAGCGCTTCATCGTGGGCGCAGAAGGCGCAGACTATTTCCTGGTCTATGCCAGGACCGACCCGGAGGCAGAACCGCACAAGTCTATGACCTGCTTTGTCGTGGACCGGGGACCGGGGGTTGAAACCCAGTACCTCTACGGCCTGATGGGATGCCGGGGCGGCGGCGCCGGACGGCTCGTGTTCAAAGATGTCCGGGTGCCGGTGCAAAACGTGGTCGGAAAAATTCACGGCGCCTATGCCGTATTCAACACGATGATGATCCCCGAGCGTCTCGGCACCGCCGCCATGACCATCGGCGCCGCCCGCCCCGCCCTGGAGGTGGCCACCGGCTACACGACCCGGCGCAAGGCCTTTGGCCAGGTCATCAACCAGTTCCAGGGCGTGAGCTTCCAGGTGGCTGAAGCGGCCATGCTCTTGGATGCCGCCCGCTCCCTGGTCTATACCACCTGTCGGGCGGTGGACAGCGGCTTGGACCACCGCCGGATCCGCAGGATGGTCTCGGAAACCAAGAGATTCGTCACCGAATCGTGCCAGAAGGTCGCCCACAACGCCATGCAGGTCATGGGCGGCATCGGGTACACCGACATCTATCCGGTGGAGCGGATTTTCCGGGATCTTCGGCTCTCTTCGATCTGGACCGGCACCAACGAGGTAATGTCCATGATCATCGCAGCCGAGTGGTACCGGGAGCATTTGACCGCAGGCAAGTCAGCCGCCACCCGGAACCTCGAAAATGACGCCAACGGCGCCGATGAGACGGCGGAAAAAGTCTTCGAATAAAATTGCTGTCGCAATTTTATATGAGGGGCGGCCTTGCCGCCCCTGTTTGTTCAATGACCCGGGGGCAAAAAAGACGGTACATTGAAAGCCCTGTCCTTTGTTTCACAATCCACCCTTGATGGTTTCGCAAAAAGTCAGCTTGTTGGAGCGAAGCGGAAATCCCGCTTTGGCGGAACTGCAGGGAGATTCAATGGAGCTGCACAAAATCTTGTGTGCCGGTGCAGTAGGATTTGGGCAGCGGGCAGTAGCCACCGCCCCTGAACCGCTGTCTGCTCTCTTGGACGGCTCTTTCTTCCTTGTCCCGACATTTTTTAAATTCCAAGCGATATCTGATTATTAACAGCACTCCTCCCCATTTTCCGTGCGCATTTCGATCTTTTCTTCCCACCGTCAGCCGATCGGAACAAAAGTTGCTTGGCGATCAAGGTACGCCTGACAGCTCTTTCTTTTCAAATCCCCCTAAATCCCCCTTTTTCAAAGGGGGACTTTGGGGCTTTAGCCATTCGGGAACACAAACAAAAGTCCGAAGCGCTCCCCCCTTTGAAAAGGGGGGATGGGGGGGGATTTATTATCCGCTGCAGAAAACCGAAGAGTTCAAACTGAAACCTTGAACCAAAGACGCCGCGCCAGCGGCAACGGTCAAATGGAGGAACCCATGCCTCTTGGAAAACGCGGGTTCAGCAAGGTCGAGCTTCTCGTGTGTCTGGGCATCTGTTCGGTCTTGGGGGCGGCCGGCGGCGTCGGTTTGAAGCAACACCTTCCGAATTTCAGGCTCAGGAGCGCGGTCCAGGAAATGTGCACGGTGATGCAGGCGGCCCGGATCTTCTCGATCAAAGATGACCGGGAAGTCGCCGTCATTCTTGCCGGTGGTAAGTACTGTGAGGCCTTTGTCGACGACGGCTCCGGTCCTGGGGCAATCGCCGGAAACGGAATCCGTGAAATCGGAGAAAGGCTGCTCTGCCAGAGAGCCTTTGGCCGGGGTGTGGAAGTCAGCAAGATTACTTTCCGGGCCGGCAGGCTGCGGTTCAACAGCCGCGGGATGCCCCGGGACCCCGGTTCGTTCTACCTGAAAAATACACAAGGAAAATACCTTGGAATTTCGGTCTCGTTTGCAGGATCTTTGACCCTCAAAGAAAGCACGGACGGCGGGAAAACATGGAAAAGGCGATAGCGCAAAGCGCGCAGCGCTTTGCGCTATCGCCTTTTCCTGCTGGGATGCTGGGAAGCCAGGACGCTGGGAGGCTTTTAAAACCGCTTAAACCCAGGCGATGCTGAATTCCGGCGCCCCTGTTTCCGCCGTTCAGCCTTCAAGCATCCCAGCTTTCTAGCCTCTCAGCCTACCTGATCCCCTTGTCCGACTTCACCATTTCGTAGGCTTCCTGGATTTCGCGGAACTTGTCCTGGGCAAACCGGGTGAACTCTTCGGGCAATCCCTTGGCGGCAATCTTGTCCGGGTGGTATTCCTGAACGAGCCTGCGGTAGGCCCTTTTGATCTCTTCGGCCGAATCGTCTCGTGCCACTCCTAATACGGCATAATAGCTGTCCACATTCGAGGCGTAACCTTGTCGAATTCGGCGGTAGCGCTCTTCGCCGACACCGAAAATCCGCGCCGCGGATCGAATCATCGATTCACCTTCGTCGGTGAGTTTCCCGTCGGCCGTGGACAGCCGAAAGAGAATATCGAGCATGAATTCAAGGATCTGGGGCTGAAACCGAAACTGCTCGTAAAATTGGCCGGCAAAATCCTCGAAGGTCTGCGGGGAGTCAAGGGCGGTTTGGAAAATTTCCACCGCGGCATTCCGACTCTGGGGGCTCAGGCGCAGATCTTCGGCCATGAAGCGCTCGATCGTATCGATCTCGGCCCGGGATACGTGGCCGTCGGCCCTTGCCACCTTGGCCAGCATGGAAAAAACCGCCACGAAAAAGGTCATATTGGCCTGCTCGTGGCTCGAAAGATACGGAAGCCGACCGCCGCCTTCCATGTATTGGTTTTTGTCGAAAGCATGGCCGAAAACGGCGCCGGCCACCGCGCCAAGTGGACCGCCCAGGGCAAATCCGAGGGTCCCGCCCACCAGTTTTCCCATCCAACCCATGATTATTTTACCTCATTTTTTATTTATTTATCGGTAATCTATGTTTAAACCCATAAGCGTAAAGATTAACTATGATAAGCGAATATGCGAGCACGACACATGGCACCTATTATTGGGTCTCAGGGCAGATGTCAACGTCGGAGACAACGCGTGTATGCCCGCCACGCTTGGATGCCGATGAGGTCTTGAAAAGCCCCCTGCCCTGCCGTATAAGAGCGTCATGCCCTCGAAAACCACCGTTTACATTCGCTGTCCCCATTACAAAGGCCAGCCCCGCAAGCATGTTTCGGTATGCGAGACCTGCCGCTACAGGAAAAAATGTCAAGCCTACTTTCGCTACCGCCAGCCCGAGCTGCCCTTTACATTTCAGCACGGGCACCCCGTCCCCTCCGATCAATAACATGAAAAAAAGCCGCTACTCCGGCAGGGGACGCGGCCACGCGAGCGGTAAACGCCTGGCCCGTGGCACCGAAGACGTTCGTTTTCCAGCGAGCATTCAGTGCCTGCGAAAGTCGAGCTTCCAGATTTGGCCGGTGTGTTCGAAAACCACGTCATCCGCGTTGATTTCAGAAAGCAGGTAGCCCTCGATTCGCTCCCCTTCCCGCAGAACCCGGCCGTTGATCACCGCGATCCGGCTTTCCGGGTTTTCGTCCCATGAAATGGCCTGCAGATCAAGCCCGGCCTGGGCAGGCAGCGTTTGAGCAAAGGTGCCGGAATCTGACGGCTTCGGGGAAGCCTTCACTGCCTCACTGTTTTGAAGGGATGCCGGGGAAAGGCCCCTATTCGATCCAACAGTTTCCTTTTTCAGATCGGCTTCAGGGCTTGCAGAAGCAGTGGCCGAAGCAGCGATCGCTGCAGCAGCCTGTGCTTGCTTCGGTTTTGCGCTCCGGGCCGAAGGGATAGCGCCGGCTGAATCGATTCGGGCCTTTTCCTTCCCGGGCTGACGGTCTCGATTTTCAGCCGCGGGCCTGGCCTTGTTTGCAGATGAGCGTCGCTGGGCGGGCATTGGATGCAGATTTGGCGTTGCCGTTCGATTTGGGGCAACTTCAGCCGCCTGCGTCCGGGCCGCTTCAGGCTTCCTGACAGCCGGCGCAGTCATCCGTTTCTCCGGGGACAGACTTCCATGGCCGGCGGGGTGTATTGTCTCCACCAAATCAGGAGATGCCGCCATCTTGGGGGATTGAACCTCCGACTTGGGCAAAAACGATGGCAGGGCACCGCTTTTGACCGCGATCGCCGCACCGACGACAAAAAGCCCAATTGCCCCGACCCAGCAGAGGCGTTTGCCATGACGCAGCAAAAACCCGGAAAACCGGTTCAGCAGGGAAGCGTCGGCTGACGGGGCATCGAGCCAGGAGGGTTTCAGATTCTGGACCGACTGATCCGGCACTTCCTGTTCAAGTCGCTTCAATGCGTCGAGAATACTGCTCAAGTTTTTTGCCCCCGATGCTGAACTAATCAGTGTACCGACCGGCTCAATAAACCGTAAGTTTATACAGAATTGAATTGTCGACCGCAAAAAACTAACAGTGGCTTCGCCACTCATGTGAAACTAGGCCAAAATAGCACAGTTTCACCCTTGATATTTATTTCTTATTTGAGATTTGATCATTCGTGTTTTGAACCTTGAATCTTGAATTAGGAATCTTGAATCGGCCGGGCCCGGTCAGCGGCGGGGCTGTCGTTTGTCATCCGCCTTCTGTCTGCTCAGTCTCGGAATCCCCAGCCCCTCTTTCATATTGTACAGGGCGATTTTCGTCATGGCGCCGACCACGCCGTCGACCGGGAGCTTTTGGCGTGCCTGAACGTCGATCACCGCCCGCCGGGTGGCTTCGTCGTAATCCGGATTGAGATCGACATCGGCATATCCCAAATCGCGCAGCAGCAGTTTCAGGGTAACCACCGACTCGCCCGGGGCGTTTCTGGGAATCTTGCCGGAAATGGAAAAAAAGTTTTTCCACGGAATGTAAGCCTTTCCAGACCAAAGGCCATCCAGCTGGGCGTCCTCCCGGAGAAGGACTTCTCCTTGCCCAGGAAGCCATATCGTGTAACCTTCAGGGTCGATCCCGGTGAGCACGAGAAATGCCCGGCTTCCGGATTCCTCCGTCCTCATTTCTAAGACCGCGGGAAGGTCCAGGGCGCTCAGCAACTCCAGCCGCTCTTCGATTTCGTAAAGTTCCATGCCCGCCTGGCTGGCCGTAAGCTGGAAAAAGGTCAAATCGTCTTTGAGGTATTCTGCCAGGCGAAGGGTTAGACCACCCTCTTCCCAAAGCCGAAGCGCCTCCACAATGGCCTGCGATCGAGTCTGCACCGCGTCGGCTGCCGCGAGCCATAAGTCGAGAGAAAACGTCTCTTCCAGCGCGGGTGCTTCCGAAAGCGCCGATGGATCGGACACAGCCGGTGAAGGGGGCGAAGGGTCCGGCGTCGAAACCAAATCTTCAACAGATTTTTCCACCGGTTTCAACGCAAGGTCTTTTCCCGGGATGTCGGCATCAGTCCGCTGTATGGCAAACGGGCCGTATAGCAACATCGCCGCCATGAAAAAGACTGCTCCTGTTGCCAGCGCAGCGCTCCAAAATTTCCATCGGTTGAAGGTGGGTCCAGGGGTTGTCTTAAACTCCCTGATGGCCTTGCGGGCAATCCCCGCACTCACGATTTTTCGCCCCTCGCTAAAAGCCGCCAACAGCCCACGGTCGCATGCCATGTTGATGAGCCGTGGAATGCCGTCCGAAAATCGAAAGATCCGGCGGATGGCGCCATTGGAAAATAGCCGGCGGTCGTTTTTCGACGCCACATGAAGCCGGTGTCGGATGTAGGCCCCGGTTTCGGAAAGGGACAGCGGCTCCAATTGGCATTGCAGCGTGATTCTTTGCCGAAGCTGGCGGAGGTGATTCGACTGGAGCGTGTTGTTCAGCTCGGGCTGGCCGACGAGGATGATCTGAAGCAGTTTGTTGCGGGTGGTTTCCAGGTTCGAAAGGAGTCGGATCTGCTCCAGCACGTGCCGGTTGAGATTTTGGGCCTCGTCGATGATCAGCAGTATGTTCCTTCCCTGCTCCTTTTTCTCGATGAGAAACGAGTTGAGCGAGTGGATCAGATCCTGCAGGTCGCTGCTGTCAGCAGGGAGTCCGAAATCGCGGTTGACGGCCCGCATCAGATCGACCGGATCCGAAGGCGGATTAAAAATGTAGCCGACTTCGGCCCCTGGTCCCAACTGCGCCAAAAAGGCCCGGCAAAGGGTTGTCTTTCCGGTGCCCACCTCTCCGGTGAGCGCCACGAATCCGTCGCCGGCTTCGACGGTATAGACCAGGTGTGCCATCGCCTCCTGGTGGCTGCGACTCAGATACAGGTAGGCCGGGTCCGGCACCAGCCGGAACGGCCGCTCCTTGAACTTGAAGTACCGTTCGTACATAGATCAATCCGCTTCGCGTATTGATGAAAGGCGGCTTCGCCGCCGGTAAAAAGACTAAAGCCGATGAACAGGTTGCGATGCAGTGGAGGTTTGGTACAATATAAAAATATTGAGCCTTGGTTCACCCAGGTCAATGAATGTTGAGGATGATATCATGATCCTCCTCTTTTTTGAAACAAAGCCGCACCGGCGTTGGTGAAAATTTGTATACTACGGATTGGTGAGGACCTTATGGAGACGTGTAACAAACGGTTATGGGCCTTTTGTGCGGTATTCTTTGTGCTGCTGCCGGCAGCAAGTCCAGCCGCTGCAGAACACCCAAACCATCTGCTGCCGCTGTATATGACCGACCAGGGGGTGTTGACCGTGAACGCCCAGGGGGCGACGCTGCAAAGGCTCGTGGAGGAACTGCGCGAAATTTGCTTCCTGGACATTGAGGGACTGGACGCGCAGGGAGCGGAGGAAATACACGTTTCCAGCACCGGTTCGGTTGAAATGGTCGTCGAAGATCTGCTCAGGACCATCGGCGTCTCCAACGATGCGCTTGAATTCAGGGGAGAGGATATAGTTCTGGTCAAGGTGTTTCCATTTTCTGACTCGGTAGCGGTGTTCGATTCGGATCAACCCGCATTGGATCAACCCGGGGACGTGATCGAAGCGGTTTTGCGCGCCGCTTTGACGACGCCCCAGCCTCCGAAGCTTCGGATCATCCCACCTCCAATCAGATCGTGACCCCGGCCCTGGGAAAGCCCTTTTTCCACAAAGCTTTTATATTTTCTCCGGGCAGATCCCCTGCCAGCGCCAAAACGGCGCAAAACCGTATCTGTGTCCTGCCACCCAAAGTTGCGCGTTTCCAGTATGACGCTATGACCGCTGTACGGGTATTTTCCCAGCACATTGAGATCTTCGGCTATCCCGGCGCGGATGGGATTTAAATGGATGCAGCGAGCCATATTCAGCAGGTAAGCATCCTCCTGACACAGAACCGACTTGTAGAGATTTTGAAAAGGCCTCCCTGATCGACGATGCCTTTCACCCTGACCCTTGGTCGCCTCCGGCGCCGCCAAAGGCGGGCAAGCCTCTCCCACCAGGGGATAGGGAATAATTCGGTATTCCTGTTGCCAGCAACAGGGAATCATCAAGTTGACATTCCGTTTCGAACACCTTAGGCTTTTTGCCCTGCCCAACTCGCCGGAGATCTGATGGATGGTTTGCTGAACGGGGTTGCTGTGGGGTCGGCTATCGGCGGCAACGATAGACAGGGCTCAAATCCGGGCACCCCCCCTTTAATTTTAGGCTTTCGCGGGTTGTAAAAATTTTATAAAATTGCGGTAGCGATTTTATCCGGAGACTGCCATGTACTCGAAAATATTGATTCTTCGATTCCCGAACACAGAAGTCGAAAAACCGATCGTCTGCTACCTGGTAAAGGACTACGACCTGACCTTCAACATTCTCAACGCCGCTGTGCTCCCCCGCAAGGAGGGGGTGATGGTGCTTGAGCTCTCCGGCAGCCGCAAAAACTTCCGAGAGGGGGTCAAATACCTCAAATCCCACGGCATCAAAGTGCAGAATGCGGGCCAGGAAGTTCGACGAGACCATAACAAATGCACTCACTGCGGCGCCTGCACCGCGGTCTGCCCCACCGGCGCTCTTGTGGTGCAAAGGCCGGAGATGACGGTTGTCTTCGACCAGAAAAAATGCAGCGTTTGCGAGCTCTGCGTTCCGACCTGCCCTACCCGGGCCATGGAGGTCCGGCCGACGAACTCCGCCTTCTTCGAATAAATTCGCTGCGCGAATTTATATGCTTCGAAAATGACCCGAAATCAAAAAAAGATCGCCGTTGCGCTCAGCGGCGGGGTGGATTCCCTCATGGCGGGGTACTTGCTCAAGGAACAGGGGGCTTCGATCTTCGGGGTTCATTTCATCACCGGATACGAATCGCCTCCGGCCGCTGACCCTTGTCCGGTCCCGGCTTCTGCCGCCGCCGATCGAATGGGGCCGATCGCGGAACAGCTCGGAATCGAGCTTTACATCGTCGATGTCCGGGCCGAATTCGAACAGCGGGTGGTCCGCTATTTTGCCCGGACCTACCGGGAGGGAAAAACGCCCAACCCCTGCCTGGTATGCAACCCCGCAATCAAATTTCAAACCGTATTCGACAGGGCCCGGGAAATGGGTGCGGAAAAGCTGGCCACCGGCCACTATGCCCGCATCGGAAAGTCGCCCGACGGTTCGCTCCGGCTGATGAGAGGGAAGGACCGAAGCAAGGATCAGTCTTATTTCCTGGCATTTCTGACCCCCGCCCATCTGGGCCGCGCGGTGTTTCCCCTGGGCTCGACGACAAAAACGGAAGTAAAAGCCCTTGCCCGCCAAAAAGGCCTTGTTCCGGCGGTGAGCGAAAGCCAGGATGTCTGCTTTCTCCGCGGAGATGACTACAAGCGGTTTCTGGCCCAGCGGGACCCGGAAGCCATGCGGTCCGGGCCGATCGTGGACGTAGACGGAAAGATGATCGGTGAACATAATGGGCTTTACGGTTTTACTGTGGGCCAGCGGCGGGGCATTAATGTGCCGGCCGCCGAACCCTACTACGTGGTCCGGCTGGACAGAGAAAACAACCGGCTGGTGGTGGGATTCAAGGAGGCCCTCTACGCCGGCCGGTGCCGCGTCGAGAAGGCCAAGTGGCCGGGAACGCCGCCCGAGAGTCCGTTTCAGGCCCGAACCCGAATCCGCTACCGGCATGGCGGTGCCACATCGACCGTAATCCCCCTCGACGCCGAGACGGTGGAGGTCGTTTTCGACCGTCCCCAAGCCGCCGTCACCCCCGGCCAGGGAGCGGTCTTCTACCGGGGAGATGAAGTGATCGGGGCGGGAATCATTGCATAGGCTGGGACGCTGGGATGCTGGGATGCTGGGAAGTAAAGACAGATGTCCGATATCTGATGTCAGATGTCAGAAAAAAACAGTGGCATCAGCTTGTTTTTATACCTCGGCACCCCGACATCCGAGCTGTGGGCTTGATGCCTTCCAGCTTCCCAGCCTCCTGGCCTCCCAGCGGCGAAAAACACTTTCTCATCATTGCCAAAGGGACAAAATTGTTTAATCTGTCATCATGAGCCGTCAAACTACATCCCGTCGCTTTGCCATCGTCACCCTCGGCTGCCGGGTCAACCAGTGTGAATCCGACTCCCTGGCCCAGCAACTGAAGGACGACGGTTGGACCCAGGCGGCGCCGGATGTCGAACCAGACCTGGTGATTGTCAACACCTGCACGGTAACCGCAAAGGCGGCGATGCAGTCGCGCCAGGCCATCCGACGAATCCGCAGGGATCATCCCGAGACCCGGCTGACAGTTACCGGTTGTTATGCCCAGGTGGCGCCCGAGGAGATCCGAAGGATCGACGGGGTCGACGTCATCTGCGGAAACACCGAAAAAAGCCGGATCCCGGAAAAAATGACCGGGGAGTGGGCGGATACGGTCTCCCCGCACCTGGCGGTTTTTGCCATGGATCGACTGCGTTCGTTTTCTCCGATCTGCGTTCCGCTGGAAGGAGACCGGACCCGTCCCGTGCTCAAGATCCAGGACGGCTGCAACAGCTTCTGCACATACTGCATCGTGCCTTACGCTCGGGGGCGAAGCCGAAGCATGCCCCCGGATGAGGTGATGGCCCACATCCGGGCGATGGAGGCCGCCGGCTTTCACGAGGTGGTGCTTTCCGGGATCCACTTAGGGGCTTACGGCGCCGACCTTCATCCTGCCATCAGCTTTTCGGCCCTCTTGCAAAGAATCGAGAACGAAACGGCCGTCGAACGAGTTCGGTTGAGCTCCATCGAACCCAAAGAACTGACGTCGGACGTTCTCGATCTTATCGCCGCATCTTCCCGCTTCTGCCCCCATTTCCATATCCCGCTGCAAAGCGGTGACAACGAAATCCTACAAAAAATGGGAAGACCATACTCAGTCGAATCATTCGAGAAGCTTGTCACTTCCATCCGCAGGCAAATGCCCGAAGCGGCGATCGGTGCCGATGTTCTGGTCGGTTTTCCGGGAGAAACAGACGCCTCTTTTGACAGGACCTTTGGGCTCATCGAACGGCTTCCGGTGACCTACCTGCATGTGTTTCCCTTCTCTCCACGGCCCGGCACCCCAGCCTTTGCATTTCCCGGGCAGGTTCCTCCCGAGACGCTTCAGGACCGGTGCCGGCGGCTCCGGGCGCTGGGAAGGGCCAAGCGGGCCGCGTTTCTGGAGCAGGTGGTCGGCCATCCGGCGTCCGCCCTGGTGGAGGCAAAAAGAGACCCCCGTACCGGGCGGCTCAAGGCTACCACCAAAAACTACGTGACGGTCCTGATCGAGGGGGCGGATTCGCTGAAAAACCGGATTGTATCCTGCCGGATCGGCCGGCGATGGGGCGAGGCATCAGTATTTGGGGAGCTGCAACGGCCAGACGGCGAAGCCACGGCGATGAAAAAACCGTAAAACGCCGGGTCATGACTTAGCCCGGATATTTCATGCCTCTGAGGTGTTCATTGGTAAATTAATCTTCGAAGAAAAGATTTTATGAAATATTCAGGTTAGGCACCGGCGGCTCTTTGGATTGCTGCGTCGAATACGGCATCGATCAGATCACGGAGACGGGGGCGGTCGCTGTCTTCCGAGGAGTAGATGTTCGCTGTTCCAGACTTGGAAGCCGCTTGGACTTTTTCTATTTCCTGCGCCAGGTCGATGACTTCAAAAAATGTGACAAGTTCTCCTTCTGCGTTCGGCTCCAACTTCAGGCAAATGATCCGCCTGACGGTTTTGACCAGAAAAGACACCAGCTTTTTATCTTCCTCTGCATTGCACAGGTAAAGAATCCGATCGAAAGCTTCCCGGCAGCCTCTGGCGTTGATCGTTGCAATAGACAGGAGCCCGGACCTGGCTGCGTCAAGACTCGCCCTGCAGGTGGCATCATCCCTCAATTCGTCTACCACGATCAAATCGGCACCGCCTTTGACAGCGGATGAGGCCGCCTTTTCATAATCGAAGAAATGAATTCCTTTTTGCAGCTGCATGATGGATGAGCAGGTCTGGGCGTGAAACGTTTCAATTGGATTTTCCAGCGTAACCACCGTGAAATGTTTGTTTTGATTGACGGCATTGATCAGTGCATTCATAAACGTGGTCTTGCCGCTGCTTGGCTTGCCGGCGATGAGGACCAGACCTTCGGTAAAATCAATCAGCGAGGACAGCAGCGAATCGTTTGAAAACAGCTTTTCGCCGGACCAGAGGGGGGGATGTATTTTTCGCAAAGCGATGGAAACCCCCATCGCATTGGTCATGATCGTTGCACGAAACCGCTGGTGGCCTTTCATCTGATAAACAAATGAAATGGATCTTTCATGGCTGGTTTTCTTCAGCAACCCCTTTGCGCTTGCTTTGTTTAAGAGCATGCAGGCGACCGCTTCGGCCTGAAAATGAGAAAAGGAGGCCGCTTGGGTGTCAAGCTCGACTTCCTGCAGCCTGCCGTTCGATTTTATTTGAATCGGCTTTTCCGGGAAAATGAAGATGTCCGAGAATTTCTTATAATGGTAGAGCAGGAAGGACAGCGTCTTGGAAAGCCAGTTGTCCAGGGCCATGTCATAGTAGTAATTATAGAAGGTCTGTACCTTTCGGCGGCGGCCGTCGGCTTCGGTGAAAATATGGTCCCGATCTTTTTTGATCCCATCCTCATGCCAGCCTTTCAAGGATCGATCGCCTTCGGCAAAGCGGGCACGCTCTTTTTCTGCATCGCTGCCCAGATCCACCACGAACAGTTCGTCTTTACCGGTATTTCCTTCTACCAGAGCGTCGTCCAGACAAAGATCCAGTCCGTTGAAATCCAGATCTTCTCTGTTTGTCCTGCAGTTTTGGGACAATGCCGGGTCCGCCTCGTCGGAGTAAGCCATGAAAAATCGTTTTATCGAGTCTTGTTCATCGATATCAAAGTGGCCGAGCAGCGCGCCCTCCATGGATCGGATGGTATCGGAGGAAAATTTTTCCGTCAGAAGGGAAATGGTATCGCTGTCAGGAACCCGGAAAAGCGAATACAGCAGCACTTTTTCATCGATGGTCGGCCGCTGGAGCACTTCAGAAATCTTATTGGCCAGGATCAATGCCTTGACAAAAGCCCCGGACAGTCTGATGCCGTCCGTAGCGAAGTTGATCTTCGTTTGGTCCGCAACGATTTCCTCCAAAAATTCCTGCATTTCCTTTTGAAAGGTTGTGTTTCCGGCAGCGATATTTTGAATGAGTTTTTCCTCTTCGACCATGTACAATAAAAGAAGCAGCGCATTGGTGACGATAATAGAATCGTTGATGCATCTTTTAAAAATCTGTTTCAACAGCGTTTCCAGTCTTTTTGAAAAACCGGTAATCTCATAGCGCTGGAATACATTCTTCATGGCCGGGAAACTGGACAAATCGTCAATTTCGATCCCGAAATAACGCAGCCGCAAATCCTGATGCTTTTCGATCAGCTCCACCAAGTCCTTCTTTTCCCAAAGAAAAACGGTAAAATGATTTTCTTCCTCCTTTTCAAGATCGTCGATCACCTTTTTCTTGTAATCGCTTACCTCCATGTTGGCGGCAACGATAAGGCAATAAGGATCATACTCCCTTATTTTCTGTATGTCTTTGTTCAGGCTGTATTTGCTCATAGAGCCTTTGTCTGGCTTGCACAGTACGACATATTTTTGAAACAGCTCCGGAGGGCCTTCGATGGTGAACTTGTAGCCGACAATGTCCCGTTCGTCATCATCTTCCCGTTCCTGCCAGGTGCAGTTCATGTAGCCTTCCCGGTGCAAAAGCGAAAAAATAAACTGTTCGAAATCTTCGGGAGATAATTTCTCCAGGGCCTGTTCCGTTGATTCCATTACGGGTACCCCTTGCCGCCAATTGGTAAACGGCCTGAAACGCCCAACGGTTTGATGTGGATTCGGTTCCTTGAAAAGAACTGTGGTTAAAAACAAATGATGCCAATAAGATCAAAACCTTATATCAGATTTTGACCAAAAATTCAAAATAACGGTTTTTTTATCTTCACCAAATCCATAGCGCTGTCAATCGAAAAGCCGGAAACGGTGAAGTCCGACCGATGTTGTTTGACCGTGAGGACCAATCCGTGCGATAAATATTTTTTACAGGGTTGTTTAGACCCGGCCGAATCCGCAGCTGCCCTGACGACCACGGGCGGACTTTACCTTGGCCCCGGCTTCTCCGTCCAGAGGCCGGCAACAGGAAAACACCGATAGACTCGAGGTGACTCCCGCATGCAAGACTATTCCGACGGTAATCTACCCAGAAACCCGTTTTCGCAGTTTCGCCCCGAAAACCTGGATTTTTCGAATCTGTCCCGTCTGACCAAATGGATCGTATTGGCCATTGCCGCGTTTGTCCTCTGGAATCTGGCAAGCTGGGGGATGTCTTTTTATCGGGATTGGCTCTGGTTCAGCAACCTGGAACATCAGTCCGTGCTCCTGAAAGTGATGACGACGCGGATCTGGCTGTTTCTGGCCGGCTTCGCCGTGTTTCTGGTCCTGGCCGCTATCAACCTGCGGGTGGTTTTGCGCGTGACGCCACGGACCCTTCCGGACAGCGGTTCCAATATATCCCCCGCTGCCTACAAAACCGCGACCACTCTATTGATTGGGCTGGGCTGGGCGGCCGCCGCGCTGGGAGCGGTATTTCTGTCTTCGCGACTGGCCGGAGAATGGGAGCTCTTTCTGCGGTTTTTCCATGCCGTACCGTTCAACGAAACCGAACCGATATTTGACAAGGACTTTTCTTTCTACATCTTTACGCTGCCCGCGCTGGATTTTCTGCGATTATGGCTGCTGGGCAGTCTGGTGGTCATCGGCATGGGCGCGCTGGCGCTCTATTATTTTTTCGGCTCCCTGAGGGGCGAGCGCTTTATTATTACGCCCGCCATCCGCTCCCACCTGGCCCTGCTGGGCGCCTTTATTTTTCTGCTGGTCGCCGCCGGCCACTGGCTGGGGCGCTACGATCTTCTCTATTCTCCCACTGGTGCGGTATACGGGGTCGGTTTTACCGACCACCATGTCACCCTTCCCGCGCGATTTTTGCTGACATTTGTCGCCCTGGCCTGTGCGGTGGTCCTTTTGTTCAACCGGCGGTTCAAAAATCCCCGCGTCGTTTACTACGCCATCGGGGCCTGGGTGGGGCTGTCCCTGCTTGCCGGCAGCGTCGTGCCCGCCCTGGTTCAGCGGCTGCACGTGGAGCCCAGCGAACTGGCCCGGGAAGAGGCCTATCTTTCCAACAACATCGCCTTTACCCGCAAGGCTTACGGGCTGACGGACATCCAGTCGCGCAGCCATCCGGCGCGGGGTGAAGTCGATGCCCGGATCGTGGCCGACAACCAGGGCACGATCCAGAACATCCGCCTGTGGGACGAGGGCCCGCTGCTTCAAAGCTACAACCAGATCCAGTTCTTCCGCCTGTACTACGACTTCATGGCGGTTCACACGGACCGGTACGAGGTAGACGGCCAACTGCGCCAGGTGATGCTGGCCTCCCGAGAACTATCCGCCGAAAAACTGCCCGAAGAGGCGCAGCGCTGGGTCAACCGCCGTCTCCAGTTCACCCACGGCTACGGCGTGGCCATGACTCCGGTCACCGAGGTGGACCAGGGCGGGCGTCCCGGCTTCTTCATCAAGGATGTGCCGCCGGTGGGCGATATTCCGCTGACCCGCCCCGACATTTATTACGGCCTGAAGAGTCTCGACTTTCTCATCGTGCGAAGCGGCATGGAGGAGTTCAATTACCCGGGAAAGGACGGTCCGGTCTATGTTCGCTACGAGGGACAAGGCGGCGTTCAGCTCAGCGGATTTTTCCGAAGGCTGATCTACAGCATCAAGTTCATGGACATCAATATCCTGATCTCCGGTGAGATCGCCGCAGACAGCCGCATTCAGTATCGCCGCACCGTGCCCGAGCGGTTCTCCACCGTGACCCCCTTTTTGCTGCGAGACCGCGAGGCCTATGCGGTCGTGGCCGACGGCCGGCTGTTCTGGATCCAGGACGCGTACACGGTTACCCGGCGCTATCCCTATGCCACGCCCTACGAGAACAGCTTCAACTACATCAGAAACAGCGTCAAGGCGGTCGTGGACGCCTACCATGGGACCATCGACTACTATGTGGCAGATCCATCCGACCCGATGATCCAGACCTACCAGGTCATCTTCCCGGGGTTGTTCAAGCCCATGGAAGACATGCCCGACTACCTGAAAGGACACCTTCGCTATCCCCTGGATCTGTTTACCATCCAGTCGCAAATGCTCCTGCAATACCACATGGAGGACAACGTCGTCTTCTACAACAAGGAAGATCAGTGGTCCATTCCGGTCCAGAGCTCCTTTGGCAAAACCGAGGCCCTGAGACCCTACTACATCGTGGCCCGTCTGCCCGGTGAGGAAAAAGAAGAGTTTCTTCTCATTCAGCCCTTTACCCCGGCCGACCGTCACAATCTGGTCGGCTGGATTGCCGCCCGCAGCGACGGAGAGCACTACGGCAAGATGGAGCTGTTCCGGTTTCCTTCGGGCAGGCATGTGGACGGCCCGAACCAGGTCGAAGCGCGCATCGACAACGATGCGATCATTTCCGAACAGTTCACCTTGTGGGGCCAGGTGGGTTCCGAGGTGTCCAGGGGAATCCTTCTGGTGATTCCGATCGGTGATGCCATTCTGTATGCCGAGCCGGTGTTTCTCAAACCCGAAACCCTCGACTTTCCGGAGCTGCGGCGCATCATCCTGGCCGATTCCCGGCAGGTGGTGATGCACCAGACACTGAACGACAGCATCGATGCCCTGGCCGGCAGGCTGCCTGCGGTGATGGTCACTTCGCCTGCCGAGGAGATGAAAAAGGCGCCCGACGTAAGCGGTCCCATTGCGCAGAGCATTGAAGAGATTCGCCGGACCCTGCAGGAAGCGGCCGGCAAATTGGAAGAACTGCTCGATCGGCTGCGGCAGCAAGACCAGCAGACGGATCGATAGACAGCGGATCACGCGTGTTCCATCTGGGAAACGCTTCTTTTATCGGAAAAAGGAAGATGAAATGGCAGCCTTGGAAGAACGAATAAAAAGCAGCTCTACCTCGGATCGCTCCCGCACTCGGCTCTGGGCTTTTGCCGGCCTGTTGGCTGTTCTGGCGATCCTGCTGCTGTCTGTTTTATACACCTGCAGCCAAAACCGAGATCTGGCAAAGCGGGTGGACCGGTTGGAAGAACGATTCAAAATGGTTCCGGCGCCGACGATGGATCTTGAACAGGTGCAAAGCCAAATGACTTCGCTCGAAGAATCCCTGGCCGGCCTGACGGACCTTTCCCAGGAAAACCAAAGCGCCGCCAAATCCCTTGCGGGCAAAATCCAAACGATCGAAATGAAAATAGCGCAGATAGAGAGCCGCCCCGTTTGGAAGACTCCGGCAGCGGCAAAGGAAAAGGCCGAGCCGGCCCAGCCTCAGGAAACAACCGCAAATGGCGACGGCAGCGGTCGTTTCCATGTCGTTCAGAAAGGGGAAAACCTGTTCCGGATTTCGGTCAAGTACAATGTGGCTCTGGACCAACTGGCCAAAGTCAACAACATGAAGGTAAACGACCCGATCTATCCGGGTCAGAAAATCAAGGTTCCCTGACTGCCAGCACGATTTGCCGCGCCCGTGTCCGGTTTCAAGCCGTTTGCACGCTTCGGGCGGCAGGGGAAATTTTCCAATCTTTTTAATCCCGCCGCTGCCTCCTTCCGGGAGCCCCTGGTCTGACAGACGTTTGCGTAACTCCTGCGCCTTGTCTTTGGGAACCGGTTGAACTTCGGCGCCGGCAACTCCGTGACAAACAATCCTTACCGTTTGCCCCTTTTCCACGCAATGGGCGGATCGGTCTCGTGGAACTCAGATGGCAGGGGTCGAAACTGCTTTTTCAGCGATCAACGCCGCCAAATAAAAGCCGACATCGCCCATGGTGTTGATCAGGCGAAAAACAAGGATCCCTAGCAGCAGTCCGGCTACCGGCAATGTCGTTCCCAGCAGGGCAAGTAGTATGGCTTCTCGGACCCCGACTCCTCCGGGCGCCCCCGGGACCAGGAAACCGGCAACCCAGGCAAGGGCATACCCTCCGACAATTACATTCCATTTCTCCAAAACGGTAGCAGCCTCCTTGGAGGTTATTGTCAAAACAAATAAAAAAAGAAGGCAGGAAAGAGAAAAGAAGGCAAAGTAGCTCAATTGGGCTCCCCATAAATGCGGCAACCGAAGCCTTTTTACTCTGTCGACAGCGATTTTGTTGCGAATGACAACAGCAGCAAGAAAGGCCAAAAGCATGATAACGGCAAAGATCGTCAAAAAGGGGGAGAAAATCCCTTTCAGCAGGGCAAAATTTCGGTCCAGCGACAAAAGGCTGAGCGCAGCAGCGCAAATAACCAAAAGAAAAATTTCCAATATCGCCGCCCCAAAAAGAGTGCCGTGTTCCATGCCCTTCTGGCTCGCGATCATGTGTCTTCCTGCGATGTGGAAAACATTTCCCGGAATGTACTTGGCGATCTGAGATTTTCCGTAAAGACGCCAGGCCTCTTTCCAGGAAATTCGAGGAGGCGCTGCACTTTGGGCACGAAGCAAAAGCAGCCAGCCCAGCGGCAAAAAAAATTCAGACAACCCATAGACTACGGAAAGCAAAACCGCCATCACCCATAAATAAGGGTCTGCAGCACTTTGAGCAAGTTCCCTTTGAAACACCCATAGTTTCAACAAAACAAAGCTAAGGCCCGCCAACATCAGCAGTCGGCCGCCCCAGCGCAAAACGGTGTGAGAAGTTGTCGCAGCCCAAAGGGCTTGTATACGATTGGTCAACGGCCCGGCCCCGGGCTTTGCCCAATGAAAATCAGGTTCCAGCTGAGTCGGAAAAGAGATCGAGGCAGCATCATTTCCAAAAAGCAGTCTATCTTGCAGGCCAAAAGCGACAGGGGCGTGGACATCCACTGAGGGGGTAATGGGACTTCGGCAAACGGCGTCGAAAAAAAACCCTGGGGCTGAATTCGCATATTTGCGTATCCAGACTTTTGAAAGACTTCAAAAAGTTCCTTTGTTGAAAGCTCCCTTTGGTCTCTTGAGTAAGATGAATCCACTTTTTTTCTTATCCTGCGCAAAAAAGTGATGAAGGGGTTTCCGGGCTGGGGTTCGTTTACCACTACGATTCCACCGATTTTAAGATGGGATCTGAGCTTTTTCAAAACGGTTTCCATGTCATCCAGGTGATGGAGGACACCAATCATGAGTACCATGTCAAAACCGTTGTATGCCGACTCAAGATCTTTGGCATTGAGATGGCGGAAGGACGCGTTGGGCAAATCATGATGCCGTTTGGCATATTCGATGATTTTATCGGAGTAATCGATTCCGAGATAGCGTGCATAATTTCCCTTGAGATATAAGGCTGAATATCCCCCCCCGCATCCGACCTCCAGTATTTTATGGTGGGGCTGCAACCCGGCAAATCTCACTGTTTGCTGAAGCCGAAACTTACGGGCAACCGACGAAGACGGTAAACGGTCCTTTTTAAAATAATCGCCTGCAATACGATTAAATAACGCCTGATCGTTGGCCTGCGGCGCCAACGGAAATTTATGACCGGTCATTTGACTTTCTGATATTGGCATTCTGTTTCACGATTAGATCCGCCAAAAGTCCGAAAAACAGCGTTTGCAGGCCGAACAGGCCACTACCCAATACAAGGTTGGCTTGCTGTATCGGTTTTTCCGTCATACCGGCAAACCAGCACAAAAGATTGAAAACGGCCACTATCGTGCCGATACCCAGGAAAAACAAAGCAACCGGACCGAACACCTTCAACGGCTTAATTCCCACCAGCACTTGAAGAATCTGCGGCAGCACCTTGAAAGGATACTTGAAGGAAACAAAAGAACTGCCGGTGGTACGGGGATTGAACGAGACCGGCACTTGCGCAAAGCGCATCCCTTTATGAAAAGCATCCAAAAGAATCTGTTGACTGTAATTATAGTCTCCGGGCAAATAAAAAACTTCCAGAAAATCTCTGGCGACGGCAAAAATGCCCGGCTGGCTGTCAACCACCGGCCAATGGGTCATCCAGCGCATGAGCCGGGTAAATGCGATATTGCCCATTCGGCGGATCATGGGCATTTTGTAGTTGATTCTTTCAAGTCGATTGCCGTATACGATTTCGGCCTCGTCGTCTAGTATCGGCTGGATCAGTTCCAAAATATCTTTTGGGTCATGCTGTAAGTCGGCATCGAATTTTACCGCGATGTCCGCACCGTCCTTCCAGGCTGCCTGCAATCCCGTTCGAACGGCCGATCCCAAACCTTGATTTACCCGATGATGGACGACACGGTCGGCTCCGGCCTCGCGGGCCTTTTGAGCCGTTGCATCCGTAGACCCGTCGTTGATGACATATACGGACAAATCAAAACCGGTATCTGAAAGCGGGCCGCTAATATTCTTCAAGGCGGAGACGGTCTCATAAATGGTTTCTTCCTCACAGTAGGCAGGCACAATGACGAGAATTTTTTTCATCCTGTAACGCCTTGTTCGGTTTTCTTCCCAGATGAGAATTCTTTCGGAAACAACTTCCGCCGATTGGACGTATATGAATAGACGATAAACAGAATCGCAAGGGGTACGATATGCAACAACATACGGTTGAAAGAATCGAAAATACCTGACCGGTAAGGTACATTGCGAAGGTGTCCCAGGAGCAAGCCAAAGGGGATAAACGTCGTAACGGGGAAACGAAGAAAGATACGATCCTCCGCACGAAATACAATGAGAGCCCCGGAAAACAGCACCGCCAAAATCAGGATGGAATTGCCCCACTCTCCTTCGCCCAGGAATATGTTGTCGATCGTGGCGCGGATGCTCACGATGAACACGTCAGTCTCTTTCCATGCCGCAAACATCAATGCAGCCCAGAGCCCGATTTCCGCACATGCCAACAAACGGGATGAAACCCTTAGATACAGCCGGGTAAAAAGAAAAGGAACAAACAGAACGGAAACACATCCCAGCCAGAACATGCCGATGACCGAAAGCGGAGCTGTTTGACCGGCTGCCGTAAATTCCAGCCACAAAAAGCCGTTCCACACGACAATGGAAAAACCCAGAACAGCCAGCAAGGACGCTCGAAGCCTCACGGGGACTTGCTCCGATACAAAGGCAGGAAGCAGGATCAGCCCTGCCTGCAAACCCGCCTCCGGTCTGGTGACCACCAGGGCGGGTACGGCGCAAAACAGCATGCCGCTCAAAGCGGCTTTCGATACATCAGCATTGCGCACGTATAGCCAGCTGCCGCCGGCGATCAGCAGAAGGAATGCACTGTATAATAGGTGGCCGTTGACGTAGAAGGCATTGTAAACAAAAAATTGGTTGGTCAAGAGCAGCACGGCCGCCGAAGCCGGCAGCGCCCATGTGTTCAGCCAGTTGTTTTGATCGGATTGAAGCCCCTTTTGGCAAAACCAGGCCAACATCGCTGCCGTGGCCAAAGCCAAAAGAGGCGTGACTGAAAACAGAAAGAATTGATCTGCAAGGTTCGCCGGTGCGTGAAGCAAGGGCACAGCAAGGCCCCTTTTTAATTGCAAAGACGGTTGTACAAATTCCATCTTGCTGTTTTCGAACAGTGATCCGATCTGCGCATAGCGATATGAATCCGGAGAAAGATTCAAAAGTTTTGCAAGATACAGCCCTGCGGTTGCCGCTGCAGCGAAAAGAGCAAACAAGAATATCGGCAGGATGCGAAAGGAAGGGGCCGATCCTTTTTTATGAAGCCAGATCCAAACGACTGCAGGGATCAACATGGTTAGAGTTAGGGTTGCAACCGGCGTGGTTGGCTGGGCTGTGACCACTTGCAAACTTCCCAGAATCGACATGAGTGCGATGCCGGTGAGAAAACCAAGAGCGGGCAATGGCCAGCCACGTACCCCGAAGGTGTAGACGAGAACGCTGCCGCCGATCAGCATAGCAAAGTTGGTGAATAGCTCGACAATCATCGAACCGGTTCCTCAGAATCGGTCGGTCGGCAAGAATGAAGTGTCAACAATATACCAGGCATTGTTTCTTTGCAGTACGATCATAGTCTCTGGTTGACCTTTTCCCTTTATGATTTTAAAAGGACCGGGCTCCACCACTTTGTCTTCGTTAAACTCCACTACCACGTAATTTGAAAAATCGACATCAGTAAAGAGCCTTTCTGGATCATAATCTTCATAGAGAACCTTTCTGGCTCTCCCCAGTCCATACAACTGTGCGACATCCAGCGGACATCCTTTTGGCACCAGCAGATTCACGCCAGGGGCATTCATTCCAAGAGCCAGGTACAAGCCTCTTCTGTGAAGCACCGTTTGTATGTCGCTGTCTCCGGAGTTTGCAAATTGAATTATCGCCGGATAACCCACCAGGTGATCTTGAATACCGTATAGATGAAAAGGCACAAGGTTCATTACAATGGCTGCAAGGAGCAGGAAAAAAAAGAGCGGACTGCCCGTTTTATTGCAGCCGTTTTTGTCAGGACGGTGATCTCCCTTTTCCATGCCGTTGTCTGTCTGGTGGCTCAGTAGATGATTCATGAGAACCGGTTTCACGGAGATTGAGGCGGATCGGACTCAACACAAAATTCGAAACCGCCAAATGGCAGAAGTGTAAAGTCTCGCCCCGCCAAAGGAGAAGAACCCGTCCGTTGGATTTTGAAGTATGGCAAGGGATATTTTGTTTGTCAAGGACAAGACACCACAAGATGTTGTGCATTTCGGTCGGCCTCTTTTTTCATTGCCATTTTCTTCTTGACACATCTCACCTCTCCAATTATGAGTAGCATAACTACTCATAATTGGAGAATCACTTGGATAGCTTACTTTCCGGCCTCATCGGCTCCAAAACCCGCATCAAACTTCTGATGCGGCTCTTTTTCAACCCACAGACCCGATCCTATCTGCGGGAGCTTTCCAAGGAGTTCAACCTATCGACCAACGCGGTGAGAGAGGAGTTGAATCAGCTCACCCGAACAAATCTGCTGAAATCCGAAAAACACGGACGCCAAGTGCATTACCGGGCAAACCCGGACCATCCTCTTTTTCCGGAATTGAAATCGATGGTCGCCAAAGTGCTCGGTGTGGACCAGGTCATCGACAGCATCGTTACCCGTCTGGGAGACCTGGAGCAGGCCTACCTGATCGACGACTATGCCGAAGGAAAGGACACCGGCATCATCGACCTTGTGCTGGTGGGAAACATCGATCAGTATCATTTGAATGATTTGACCAGAAAAACAGAACGATATATCAATCGAAAAATTCGCGCTCTGGTCTTGAGCCGATCTGAACTATATGATTTTTTGCCGAAACTCGAGCGACGGCCGCACCTGCTAATCTGGGAGATAGACTGCAATGCTTTCTGAAAAGCGCCGCGCGTCTTTCTTGTGGTTTTCAACCTCTGAATAGCCGGCTTTCGCGCAAATGGCTTTCAAAGGTTTCGACCCTAATTCAAGGTAAAGGTTTTGTTTCGCTTATGAAAAGCGTGGCAATCGTCCAATCCAATTATATCCCCTGGAAGGGGTATTTTGACATGATTGCGGCAGTGGATGAATTCATCCTCTTCGACGACATGCAGTATACCCGACGAGACTGGAGAAACCGTAACCAAATAAAGACGCCGCATGGCGTCAAGTGGATCACTGTTCCAGTGAGAGTCAAAGGAAAATATTTCCAGACGATACGTGAAACCCTGATAGACGGCAATAGCTGGCAACAAAAGCACTGGAAGACTCTTTACGCTAACTACCGCCGCGCTTCCCATTTTAAGCAAGTAGCAGAGTATTTCGAGCCTTACTACACCAACCGCTGCTATTCCAATCTTTCCCAGCTGAACCGGGAATTGATCCATGCAGTTTGCGCCTACTTGGGGATTGATACAAAGATCAGCGACTCATCGGACTACAATTTGGTGGGGGACAAAACAGAAAGATTAGCCAATTTATGTCGCCAGTCGGAAGCCAGAGAATATATCTCGGGACCTGCGGCAAAAGGATATATCCAGAAACGGATATTCCAGGAAAACGGGATAAAACTAAGCTGGTTTTCTTATGAGGGTTATCCTGAATATCCGCAGCTCTGGGGGCCGTTTGCTCATGGTGTTTCCATTCTGGACTTGCTGTTCAATTGCGGTAAAAATTCGTTTAAATTTATGAAATACCTACAACCAATTATTGCTGGGTGACCGCTTTGCAGAAAAAATCAAACGTCCAGTTGACCGAAATAGCCAATTATTATTCTAAAAAATTGGACAATTATGGTCAAACGCCGGGAGGCGTTGATTGGAACGGGGAAGAAAGCCAAATGATCCGCTTCGAGCAGCTTTCCAGAGTCATAACCAAAACCAGCGGATTCTCTGTTAATGATCTTGGCTGCGGCTACGGCGCCTTTTACGACTATCTGTTGAAGCATTTCGGAGCGGTTTTCTATATAGGCATCGACATATCTCCTAAAATGGTTCAAGCTGCCGAAAATCGCTATCGACACGTGGCAGAGGTAAATTTTTTTTGTGCTGACAAGCCAAATCAAATTGCCGATTACGGAATAGCCAGTGGAATTTTTAATGTTCGCTTAAGCTGTCCGGATATGCAGTGGTGCACATATATCAAAAATACACTTGACGAAATCGACCGAACGAGCCGTTTGGGGTTTTCTTTCAATTGCCTTACTTCGTATTCCGACGCAGAAAAAATGAAAAAATATCTATATTACGCCGATCCCCGGGAAATGTTCTCTTTTTGCAAAGAGCGCTATTCGCGCAATGTAGCTTTGCTTCACGACTACGGACTTTATGAATTCACTATTCTGGTGAGGAAAGTGTTATGAAAAAAAGCCTAATTATTTTCGGAACAGGAGATATTGCGCAGCTGGCCCACTTCTATTTCAGCAGAGATTCAGAGTATCAAATTAAAGCCTTTACAGTAGATGATAATTATATATCTACGGACACATTTTGCGGATTGCCTGTCATTCCATTTAAAGGAATTACAAATTTTTATCCTCCAGACAAAAATGATCTTTTTGTTGCTCTTTCCTATTCCAAGCTCAACGCCCTGCGCAGGGAAAAATATCTTACAGCCAAATCTATAGGGTATCGGTTAGCCAGTTTTATCAGCCCTTATGCCACCATACTTAACGATGGACGCATCGGAGAAAACTGCTTTATTTTTGAAGATAACACCGTTCAGCCATTCGTCACAATAGGGAACAATGTCACCCTGTGGAGTGGAAATCACATTGGGCATCACTCTACCATAAAGGACCACTGTTTTATTGCATCTCATGTGGTTGTCTCCGGCGGTGTACAGATCGGGGAGTCCTGTTTTATCGGTGTCAATGCCACGATTCGTGATCATATCAAAATAGGAGAAAAATGCATTATCGGCGCAGGAGCATTGATTATGTCCGATACCGACCCGGAAGGGGTTTACATAGGAACGGCTACGGCCAGATCCACTGCAAGCAGTACGAAAATTAAAAAGATATAGGGATGCCCATGAAGTGGAAAAAATTGGGTTTGATATACCGCCCAAGAGCGCACCATCCTAAACTCCTCTCTCATGCTGCGAATCCTCTTCCGATACTGCTTAAAGATGATGTCTATCGAATTTTTTTCAACGGGCGAGATTACCATAATCGTTCATCGGTGGGTGCTGTTGATGTTGACATAATTAAACGCACTGTCCTTAGCAGCTATAAAAAACCATTTCTTAAAAATGGACCAGCTGGTAGCTTTTATGAAAATGGTGTTAGCATTGGCAACTGCTATGAGGCCAACAAGAAAAAATTCATTGTTTTTATGGGTTGGCAAAATCCCTGTGCGAAGCATTGGCGGGGTGAAATTGGACGGGTTGTTGTCAATGATGACCTTTCATTGCTGCTTGATAATGAAAAACCTTTTCTAGGAATAGATGAGAAAGATCCGATTAGTCTTTCCTATCCATGGGTGATGCCAAAAGATCCAGCAGGCTACCATATGTGGTACGGTTCGACTATATCTTGGGATGTTGGAAATGGTGAGATGCTGCACGTACTCAAATATGCTTCCTCTTTAGATGGGTTCCATTGGTGTCGCCATGGGGTGGCAGTTCCCTTTGTTGTGGGAGTAGCACAAGCATTTTCGCATCCCACAGTAATTGGAAATGAACAAGAAGGCTACCATATGTGGTTTTCTTATCGCAGCGGCGCAGGTGAAAGATATCGAATAGGTTATGCAAAAAGTGATGATGCAGTAGAGTGGAGTCTGAACTTAGAGCGTGCAGGCATTGAGGTTTCATCAAACGGCTGGGATTCGGAGATGATTGAATATCCCTTTGTATTCGACCACAAATGCCAGCGTTACATGCTCTATAACGGAAACGGATATGGCAAAACCGGTTTTGGGTTAGCAGTTCTAGATCAAGACTGAGGGTTATAATTTATACTAACCAGTATTTCTACCGTTGGGAATTGAATTTCAAGCAGTTTTGAAACGTATAGGATTCCATAATTTTGTAATTTATTTTTAACATCACCGGAGAGAAAGTGTGTTCAAAAACATAAAAATCCCTTTCAACAAGCCGTTTATGGTCGGCAAAGAGCTTCATTACATTGCCCAAGCTCATGCCAACCTTCACCTTGCCGGTGACGGGGAATTTACCCGAAAATGTTCGGATTGGCTTGAAAAAATGTGTGATTGCCATAAAGCGCTACTGACAAATTCCTGTACGGCAGCCTTAGAGATGGCGGCAATTCTTACTGACATCCGGCCAGGCGATGAAATTATCATGCCATCTTTCACCTTCGTCTCTACAGCAAACGCATTTGTCCTAAGAGGAGGCGTCCCGGTATTTATCGACATACGTCCGGATACCCTGAACCTCGATGAAACCCTGATCGAACAGGCAATAACGGACAAAACCCGCGCCATTGTACCAGTTCATTATGCCGGTGTGGCTTGTGAAATGGACACGATTCTCGAAATTGCCGGACGCTATAATCTCCTTGTAATCGAAGATGCCGCACAAGGATCGATGTCCTCTTATAAGGGACGCCAATTAGGAGCTATAGGTTCACTGGGATGCCTTAGTTTTCACGAAACGAAAAACGTTATCTCAGGCGAGGGGGGAGCTTTATTGGTCAATGATATGAATCTATCTGAAAGAGCGGAAATTATTAGAGAGAAAGGAACTAACCGTTGTCAGTATTTTCGAGGGCAGGTTGATAAATATACCTGGGTCGATATTGGATCGAGTTATTTGCCGAGTGAAATCATCGCCGCCTTCCTTTGGGCACAACTTGAGGAGGCGTATTCGATAACTGCACAGAGGCTGGTGCTGTGGAATCATTATCACGAAGCCTTCGAACGGCTTGAGCAGAAAGGCATAGTTCGACGGCCGGTTCTTCCGGCCGACTGTTTTCATAATGCGCATATGTATTATTTGATTTTGCCCGATTTGACGGCAAGAACTATTTTTATTGAAAATATGAAAAATCTAGGTATCAATTTGGTGTTCCATTATGTCCCACTGCATAGCTCTCCCGCAGGGAAAAGATACGGAAAAGTGCACGGGAAGATGACTGTAACGGATGAATATTCCGCACGCCTTGTACGCATGCCGCTTTGGATTGGCCTCGAAACGACGGTAGTTGTTGATAAAGTATTCCATTTACTGGATAGAACATAGGGTATCGCAATTGAAAATTCTGCATTTTGCTCCAGATCAAAAATTTATTCGACTACAACAGGATCTTTTTGAAGAAGCCTTTCCTATTTCAAATTCTTGGCGAATCCAAGGAGACTCGGAAAAACCTTTCCAGTATGAGATCCTTGCACACAATACGAGGCGAGTCCCGCGCGCCTATTACTATTCAGAAGAATTGAAAAAGGAGTCCGAAGACTTTGACCTGCTGATTGTACATTCTATGACTGCGGAGCATGCTACAGGAGTGAAAACAGTTAACCCGAAAATATGTATTTTTTGGATTGGATTCGGACATGACTACTATCATTTGATGGAAAGGCAATTAGGCCCGCTTTTGCTTGATAGGACTCTCCAACTTGATCAAATGATTTCAAAAAAAGATCGATGGCTTCGATTGCTGAGTCCTTGGCGAGTGACCAATGCTTTTAAAGGAAGGATACAATCGCTATTATCGCAAAACAATTTTGTCCAAGGCGATCCATTGATCGAAGTTGCTGATCGAATAGATGTCTACAGGATTTCTGAAGCTGAAGTTGAGATGCTACAGAAGGTCCTTCCATTGTTTCGGGCAGATTTTCATGTCCACCATTACTACACTACTGAAGATGTTTTCGACAAAGGTCCGAAGGAAATGGCAGGTCCGGATGTTTTGCTGGGCAATTCGGCAACCGCTACGAACAATCACATCGAAGCTATGGAACTGCTGAAAAAAGCAAAGATTACTGGGCGCAATATTATGGTTCCTCTGAACTACGGAAGCCCACTATATGCAAAAGAAATTTGCAAGATCGGTCATAAACTCTTCGGCAACTTATTCAATCCATTAAAAAAATGGTTGCCGATTGGAGAATACAACCAAGCGATAGAAAATTGTGGTTTTGTAGTTATGAATCATAGGCGTATCCAGGCATTCGGCAATATCAATGCTGCAATTTACAAAGGAGCAAAACTATTTATTCGACCTGAAAATCCTCTCTATAAGTTTTATTTGTCTATGGGAATAAAAATTTTCTCGATCGATGAATTGGCAGAGAAGGGTTTAAACGCCTTAACGCCTGTTGATAATCGTGTCCGTGGAAAAAACCGCGCAATCATCGGAGAATATATGAGCCGCAAGAACACGATTGCACATATCAGGGGCCTGGAAAAGTTCGTGATAAAAAAAAGGACCGGACAATGCGGGCAGGACTAAAAAAAAATGCGCAAATTAATTCCTAGTTCCGAACATATAAACCGGAAGGCGTATAACTGGCTCGCTTATCGTAGCGGTGATAAGCTATTGCATCAAAGCGCTTTATTTTGCAAAGGAATCCTTTACGATCTTGGCTGTGGAGAGGCGCCCTACAAACCATTTTTTTTGCAATATGCTGATCAGTATGTGGGTGTTGATTGGTCGGATAGCTTTCATAATACGAATGCAGATATCCTTGCCGACCTAAACAAACCGTTACCTATCGAAGCGGAAGCCGCAGATACCGTGGTGTCGTTGTCTGTTCTGGAACACCTATGTGAACCGCAAATCATGCTTGATGAATGTTTTCGTATTCTCAAAAAGGGCGGCAGGCTAATTCTGCAGGTTCCCTGGCAGTGGTGTATCCATGAAGCCCCTAACGATTATTTTCGATACACACCATACGGTTTGACATACATGCTCAAAAAATCGGGCTTTGAAGACATCAATATTAAACCAATTTCCGGTTTTTTTACTATGCTTACATTGAAATGTAATTATTTCAGCAAACGTTTTCTCCAATTTCCAGAACCATTTCGAATTCCTATTCATGCAATTTTTGCATTATTTTGGTACCTGGGACAATTTTTCGCACCAGTTCTTGACAAACTTGACAGAAATTGGTCGCTTGAGGCATCTGGGTATAACATAACTGCAAGAAAGCCATTAGACTTGAAATCAAATCTATGAGAAAAGTTCATGAACCTAAGACAACAAGCCGCTTCAGGGGCAAAGTGGACTACAGCATCTATGATTGTTACCTCAGCGGTTTTTTTTCTGCAGCTTTCGATCCTTACCAGACTCCTGTCTTCCAAAGACTTTGGTCTTATGGCAATGATAATGGTAGTTCTCGGTTTTGCTCAAGCTTACTCGGATATGGGTATCAGCAATGCCATCATTTACCGACAAAACGCGACAAAAGAACAGCTTTCGTCCTTGTACTGGACGAATATCCTTGCTGGAGTCATTGTTTTTTTTCTTGTTTTATTGGCTACTCCATTTATTACAAAGTTTTACAATGAGCCGAGGCTTTCTTCGCTGTTACCATGGGCATCTATAATCTTTTTGATAATTCCGATAGGGCAACAATATCAAATTTTACTTCAAAAAGAACTCCTTTTTCGGCCCTTAGCTTTGACAGAAATAGCTGGTTCTTTGGCAGGCTTCACAGCTGCCGTTTTCTCAGCCTGTCAAGGTCTTGAAGTATTTTCTTTGATATTAGGGCAGATTGCAAACTGCACTATTAAATCCCTATTTTTTTCAATTATTGGCTTTCGAAGGTGGCGTCCACATTTTCATTTAAAAATGAAGGATTTAAAAGGATATTTACTTTTTGGCTTTTATCAAATGGGAGAAAAAAGCATTAACTATTTATCAGCAAATTTAGATTATATTATGATCGGACGATTTTTAGGTGCTGATATTTTGGGCTTTTATACTCTCGCATACCAAATGATTATTTTTCCTCTTCAAAAAATCAACCCCATAATAAACAAAATTGTATTTCCAGTATTTGCAATAGTAAAAGAAGATGAAAAAGTTTTGCGAAAAGGATTTTTAGAGGTTACAAAATTATTATCGTATGTTTCATTCCCTTTACTCACAGGGTTAGCTGTAACAGCGCCGCTGGTTATTCCTTTTCTTTTCGGTAGTGGATGGCATCCGAGCATCTTACTCATTCAAATTTTGGCTTTAGTTGGCATTCTAAAAGTCCTAGGGAACCCCAATGGGTCTATATTACTCGCAAAAGGCCGCGTTGATATAGGATTCAAATGGAATATCTTTGTGGCAATTAGCAACAGTTTGTTTTTTTATTTTGCAGCACAACATAGTGTTTACCATGTCGCTTGGATTTATCTTATATCATCAATAATTTATTTTTATTTTTTTAAAAATATTATGAATCATATCATAAATGTGCCATGGATTGTTTATTTTAAAGCAATGGTTTGGCCTCTACTTTTTAGTTTCGTAATGGGAGCTCTTGTCTTTTTTATTAATATTCTAAGAACGCCACTAACCGATACAACTACTGTTATTATACAAATATCCTTTGGCTGTTTCATATACCTTTCTATGATAATTATATTTCAAAAAAAATATTTCTTTTCTATTTTAAAATTATTTTTGCAAAGAGGATTTTAAATGCCTGGAATAACAGGGTTCATAGCAGAGACAAAAAATCCTGAAAGTATTCTTTTTAAAATGCAAGATAGCATTACCCATAAAGACTTCTATGTAAAGGATAAATGCTTTTATAGTGGCACCTTCGCATGTACACGAAGTCATATTAATACTATTCAAAAAGAAAAACAACCTTTTCAATCTAATGGTGTGTGTATTTGGCTGGATGGAGAATTTTATAATCAACAAGAAATAATTAAAAAAACAGATACTTCAAGAAATGATTTGGCTATTCTTTACAAACTTTACAAAAACACTGCAGATTTCTCTTTTCTTAGAGCTATAGATGGAATTTTTTCTGCTGTAATTTTAGACAAAATTAAAAGAAAAGTATACTTAATTACGGATCGCTATGGCCTTAAACATCTATACTGGTCGAAAATGAATGGTCGTTTAGCATGGGCCTCAGAAGTAAAGGCATTTCTTTACCTTCCTTGGATAAACCCAACTGTCAACATAAAATCAGTTAATGATTTTTTTTCTATCGGCTATATTTTAGGAGATCGTACCTGGTTAAAAGATGTTTATCTTATTCCTTCTGGCACGATAATTACTTACGATTTGGATCAAATTCGAATTGAAAAAAGCCGATACTGGTGGTGGAGTGATATAAAATTGATTACTGGAAAGATTAACGCGAATGAAATAGCTGATGAGATTGGTCACAGATTAGTTTCTGCGGTAAAAAAAAGATGTCGAACAAACGAGAAGGTTGGTCTTAATTTGAGCGGAGGGCTTGATTCCAGGGCGATACTTGCAGCAATGCCGGAAAGGGAGGACTCAATTCATGCTATAACATTTGGGAAAAAAGGTTGTGAAGACATAAGAATTGCAGCAATGGCTGCTAATCTTAAGGGCGCGAGACATCACATATTCGAAATTGATGATAAGAACTGGATAGCAGAAAGATTTCCGGCTGTTTGGTGGAGTGATGGGCAATTGAATTTGATGCATATGCATGGCGTTAAGAGTATTTTATTTTCAAAAAAGTTTTTTGATATAAATATTAATGGATTTCTTGGCGATGCTTTATTAGGTGGTTCCTATATTGGTAAAAATACATTAGCCACTCTTTATAAATTTGAAAATAGAGGAAGAAAATTTATCAATTTAGGCCCAAGACTTGTAAATGTATTTTTAGATGTGAGACTGCCTTTTTTTGACAATGCGCTCATGGAATTAACTATGTCTATACCTGAGCGTTACCGAAAAAATTCATACATATATAACAAAGCATTATTAAAAACGTTTAAAAACTTTTATGAAAAAATTCCATGGGAAAAAACTGGATACCCTATTTCGATTCATCCTTATAAAGTAGCTTTTTTCTTGGCAATTAAAAAATTGCATGAAAAAATATTGCTTCTAAAAAACAAAAATCCCTCAGCCAAATTCATTAGTCAACAATCATATACTATGTATAATTCATGGCTTAGAAAGGGAACAGCTGTTAAATCTTTAAATAATATTTTATTTAATAAAAATGCCATTTATCCTGAATATATTTCTAAAGAAAAAGTTGTATCAGAGTTGACTGATCACCTTAACCTAAAAGCTGATTACTCCGACAATTTATGCCGTTATCTCACATTTGAAATCTGGCTTCAACGAGCATTGAATTTGCAGAACAGACATCATAACCCAAAAACTTGATATTTTAAAAATTTTGAAGCCCGAAGACTATCTGAAACCTGCGAGGTACCATTGGTAACAGGACTACCCCTTGTCTCTGTCATCATCCCGACCTATCATGATTGGAGCAGACTTCAGCTTTGCCTGGCTGCAGTTGCGGAGCAGACCTATCCTAGCGAGCAGTTGGAAGTAATCGTCGTAAACAACGACCCTGCAGATTCGCCTTCAGACCTTGAGTTTCCGGGCAACTGGTTTCTTTTATCCGAACCCAAAAAAGGCTCCTATGCCGCCCGCAATCGCGGGATTTTCGCCGCCAGGGGCGAAATTGTAGCGTTTACCGATTCTGACTGCATTCCTTACCCGGACTGGATCGAACAGGCAGTAAACGCGCTGCAAGCAGGGGCAAATCGTGTGGCCGGTAGAGTTGAACTCTTTTTTCAATCCTCTAAACTGACTGCTGCAGAAGTCTATGAAAAGGCATTTGCCTTTGATCAGGAGAAAAATGCCAGAACCGGTGGATCAATCACCGCGAATATGATCACCTGGAGAAAGAATTTTGAAAAAATCGGTTTCTTTAATGACGGGTTGCAGTCCGGCGGTGATAATGAGTGGGGATGGCGCGCACAAGCAAAAGGAATAAACATCGTGTATGCTCCATCCGTCGTTGTGCGCCATCCCGCGCGACACTCACTTCAAGAGTTATTGAAAAAGGAAAAAAGAGTTGTCGGTGGTGTGGTCAATATCAAGAGCATCGGTCCTATCCATGGAAGACTGCTGGGGTATTTCGACGACTTTATACCGCCGGTAAAGCCCTTTTTTAAATTGATATCAAGAAAGGATTTGCCGTTATCGGAAAAAATTGTGGCAACTTTCATATTGGCAACCTTGAGGCTCTACAGAATATTTCAAAGAATGCGATTTTCCAGTCATCGCGGATCAAAGTGAATCAGGTAACTTCCCGAATTTCTTTCCAATAAGAATTGACCTCGCCGGCGCAACGAAAGGGCTGTTTTCCCTGTCGAATTTTCGCTGATCTCAAATTCACGCTGGCCCGTTTACCAGAATGCGAATTAACCGCCGCTGATAAAGAGATTTGCAGAAACGTTCAGATACCCTGCGGTAGGCCGCCTCGGCCATTCGACGACAAGTTTCCGGATGGTTTTTGAGGAAAAGAATTTTCTGGCAGTAAGCATCAATATCATCGGCCGCTACGAGATACCCCGTTTTCCCCTCCTCCACCAATTCAGACACCCCTCCCACGGCAGCGGCTACCACGGGACGCCCATGACCCATTGCTTCCAGGACGACACGGCCGAACGACTCCCGATCAGAGGTAAGTATTAGCACGTCGATCGTCGAATAAAATGAATCGAGATCAGAAAGATAGCCCGTAAAGCGAATGTCGTCGCCAATCTTTAATTTCTCAGCCATAGAACGGAGTTTGGGAAGCATCGGGCCATCTCCTGCCATGATTGCTCTGACATTCGGCGCCCGGCTTTTCAGGCGGGAAAAAACATGTAAAAATCGTTCCGGTTTTTTATGATCGGCCATCTGGCCTGCAAAACCTGCCACAAAATGTGAGGAGAACTCTTTATTTTTGAAAGGATGATTCGTTTCAATCCCATTGTAAACGACATGCCATCGCAAAGATTTTCTCTGCTTGAACGCATTCATTGTCGCATATGAATTGAAAACCGCCTCCGACGAAATCCAATTGATGATGATGCCCGCAATTTTGGTTAAAATCGCATTTTTCGGCTTTACCTCTCTGATGTGCCAGACGGTTCGAATACCGGCCAGTGCTGCGGCAAAACAACCCAATACGGCATTTATGGTATTGGCGTAAACGACCTGGATATCGTTCTTTCGCATCCACCGGCGTAACCGAATCCCCGCAGGGAGAAAAACCAACAAAAAGTGCAAAATCTCCCTGACACTTCCTGCACCGATTCCGGGAAAGGGCATATAGGAAACAGGAATATCCAATTTTTTTACTTCTTCGGAAAGCGGCCCCGGGGCAGGACACAGGGCTGAAACAACATGTTCCGAACGGGCGAGTCCTTCGGCAAGATCCAGAAGACTCCGTTCGGCGCCGTAAAAATTCGCCGAGTGGCTGTAAAGCAAAATTTTCATAAAATACCGGTCTACCTTACCGTCGGGACGCCGTAATTTATCAGCATGGTCAGTTTATGTGGCAGGAAGGTGTGCGTTGAATAAAAGGACAAAGAAGGCCCCCGTCGTTCGGCCTGTATCTCTCCTCTCAGCTGCTTTAGCTGGGTTCGATTGTGCCAGAGGGCCGACAAACAGGGTTGATAGATTTCACGCCAGATACTCCTTTCTTTTTTGACAGCCGCAAGGAGAAGCCCCTCTACTGTCAATAGCAGGAGATGAAGCGGAATCAACACCCAGGATGGAGGAGCCGGGTAGCACAGAATCATCACGTAGCTTTTGTTCCGTTCGCTCAGAGCCCGTCTTCGATAGGTGGTCTGAAGCCTTTTTCGAATGACCTTTCCGCCGCCGAGGTTTTGACCGACCCAGTGATCGAATCCCGATGATGCCAAGGCGAGGACCGGATATCCCTTCAGCCGCGCGCGGCAGCAAAGATAGGTGTCTTCGGCAATACTGCCGAACCACTCCGGGAAACCGCCCATCTCCTTCCAAAGCCGCCTGGGCAGCCACAGGCAGGCCCCGGTGACCATCGCCACACGGCTGCGGGAAGCATCTCGGTTGGGAATCGGGTTGAGAAAAGGATCGAGCAGGCTGCCCATGTCCAGAAGCTCTCCCGTCTCCTTGCTGTACTGCGGCAGCCCCAGAATTCCATATATGTTGTTCCCGACGGCATAGTCATGAAGCGTCAAGAGTGCGTCCCTGCGCAGCTCTGCGTCGTTGTTCAACAGCAGGATGAATTCCCCCTTGGCCGCGGCGGCCATGCGGTTGTTGCTGACACAGAATCCCACGTTGGTTTCGCTCCTGATCAGTCGGACGGCCGGGTATTTTTCATCGACAACAGCGGCGGAATCGTCGGTGGAGGCGTCATCGTGCACGATCACCTCGATCGGGTGCGCAAAATCCTGCCTGAATACCGATTCCAGGCATGCCTCCAGCACATCGGCGCCGTTGTAGTTGGCGATGCAGACGGAACAAAAAATTTCTTGTTTGGCGCTTTCGCTCATTCGACTCCCACTGAAAGGGGGTCTCCTTCGGTCAGGACCTCGTAATACCGGCTGCCGATGGTTGTCCAATTGAAGGTCTCATGCACGATCGCCCGGACCGATTCTTTTTTCAGGCCCATCAATGTGATAGAGTCGACAAACCCCCAGGGATCGCCGGGGGAAACAAGATGGCCGGTTTTTCCGTCCAGGACCGCGTCCCGCAATCCCTGCAAATTGCTGGCAACCACTGGAAGCCCGCAAATGCCCGCTTCGATCGCCGAAATTCCGAATCCTTCGACATCATTCGGACATTCGATGTTTGGCATGATGAACATATCCGCCAAATGATACAGCAGTTTGCACGTCGTGTGCGATACCCGGCCAAGGATGAAAACCCGATCCTCGAGTCCGAGTGACCGCACGCCGGCACGGATCTTCGCCGACTCGGGGCCGTCTCCTGCCACCAGGTACCGGTATTCCGGCGACAAATGTGGCATTGCGCTTTCGATGAACCACCGTATTCCCTTTCGCTCCACCAGGCGGCCGACGCTCAGCAGCAGTTTGCCCCCCCTTGATCCATTCTGCAGCATCTTCTCAAGCAAAACCTGTTTTTCCCTGTCTGTCTCCGACATCTCAAATTCGGCCGGATCGATTCCGTTGGGAATCACCCGGCACTTATCCTCCGGAATTTTCCTCCGAATACACTCGTCACGGGTTGAACGGCTGACGCAAACGACCGTGTCCAGACGGGCGATGCAGCCGGGAATCAGCTTCTGGTATATTGGCAGAGGATAGGTAATATCCAGGCCGTGGACGGTGATCGAAACCCGCGCCCGGGTGATCCCTTTCAGCAAAAGTCCGATGGGCGCCAGAAGACCGTCGCAAAGGTGTATATATTTTGGCGTGTAGCGAAGATAAAGATATAAAGCCTTCAAGAAGCAGTGCGGAAGAAACCAGATCAGGTGAATTCTGGGTCTGCCCAAAGCGATCTTGTAAGTGGCAAACCGTCTTTCGAATTCTCTGATGACATGAAAGCTGTAATTTTCCAGACCGCCGATTTGCGGTGGAAAGTTTCTCGTTATGAATAAAAAACGGTCTTTTCTCATTCGGGAAGATTTTGGCTCAAATAAGAGGCTGAAATTTTTCACGGGGCAATTCTTTACTCTATGTCTTCCCTGCCCTTCTTGTCTGATTGCCTGGCCCTCGGAACCGCACGACGTTCGAACCGCATTTGGGAGACCTGCTCGGAGATCATCCCCATCATGAAGATGACCACCGATGTGGTGATCAAAAGGGCGCTCATGTTCGTAAAACGGCCTTCCGTGATGAATGTCTGAATGTAGCGAAGCAATCCCAGCAGAAACATGAAAAAACTTACGGGCAGAAACACCCGGAAGGGGGAGAAAAGCGTGCAGATCCGCGTGATGATCATGAAAAAGCGGATGCCGTCCTTGAACAAGGAAATATTGCTTTTTCCCTTTTTTCGCCTATTGGACCGGATCGACACATACTTCAGACTCAGGCCGGTGCGCAGCACCGCAAGCGTCATGGTTGTCGGATAGGAGTAGGTATTGGGAAGCAGGTAAATCATGCTTTTGGCCACATGAGCCTTGACCGCCCGAAAGCCGCTGGTCAGGTCCTTGACCGGAAACTTGGCCACGTAACCCGCCAACCGATTGTAGACGGCATTTCCCAGCGCACGCCCCACCGATGCCTGGTCCTTCCAGGACCTGGCCCCCACCACCAGGTCGTATTCCGGCAAATGATCGAGGAGCCTGGAGATGTCTTCCGGGTTATGCTGGCCGTCTCCGTCCATAAATACAAGGATTTCACCGGGCGCTTCCCGAATGCCGGTTTTCACCGCAGCGCCGTTTCCAATGTTGTAAGGGTGCCGATAGACCTCTGCGCCGGCATCACGCGCCGCTTCTGCCGTGCCGTCATTGGATCCGTCATCGATGACCAGGATCTGGTAGTCCGGATACAGGGTCCGGATTTTCGAAATGACTTCACCGATGCTTCCGGCTTCATTGTAGGCAGGGATAATGATCGAAACCTTGGGTGCTGGCATGTTTTCTTTCCTGAGAAAAGCCATTGGCGGGCAAGGGAGCGAGACACGCTACTCTTCTTCAAGCCAATTTTCAAGTTTCAGATTCGAAATACGCTTAAATTCTAGAGATTCGACGTCCTTTCATCCTGTCCAGTTTTCAACCCTGAGTTTTTCCACGCGACTGAATTCTTTTTCGTACTGCTTGAAACGGGCAATGACTTCTGCCGGACGCTTGTTGAGGATATACATGCAGGTATTCGTATCAAAAAACGGCTGTTTGGAATGTTAACTTGGCAAGCGCTCTATGCCAAGAAATATTTATCCGTTAAATTGTTTCTGTCAACAGCGTGTAACCATGATAGCGGCAAGGGGCCGAGGTGCAGAGGGTAAAAAAGCATTTTACGCTTGTAAAATCGGAAAACTTAGCTATAATAGCTATATAGACTTGGACATAACTTTATAGGGACTGTAGCCATGATTCGAGCCAACATCGCCGAACTCAAAAACCGCCTCAGTTATTACCTTCGGCTGGTCAAAGGCGGTGAAGTCGTGGAGGTCATCGACCGCAAGACGCCCTTGGCCCGGATCGTCAAGGTCGGCATGCAATCGCCCGAAGAAGACCGTGCTGCCTCCTGGGTCCATGAAATGTGCGAACTGGGGTTGGTCACACGCCCCCAACAGTCGATTCCGGGATCACAACTGGCGGATTCCTCGGCCGTGGTCCAAACAAAGCCTGGAACACTGGCGGCCCTGTTGGATGAAAGGGCGGCCGGAAGATGAGATTCTGGGATGCATCGGCTCTCATTCCCCTAATTGTCGCGGAGGATCAAACCGACTACTGCCTAAAGGCGCTTAAGGCTGATTCTGAGATCATGGTTTGGACGCTGAGCGAAGTAGAGGTGTGCAGTGCCCTTTGCCGCAAGCACAGGGAAGGCATTCTGAGCGAGGCGTCGCTGGCAGATGCGAGGGCACGAATGAACCAGGTTTTGGGCGCTGCTTTCGTAGTCGCCGCAACAACCAGAGTCGAACATCGCGCCCTTCGCCTCCTGCACGTACATGGCTTTCGAGCCGCCGACGCCCTGCAACTTGCTGCCGCTCTGGTTGCCGTCCAGGAAGAAATTCAAAAAATGCCTTTGATGTGTTTCGACGACCGGCTCTGTGCGGCCGCACGCCGCGAAGGCTTTATCGTCAATCCGCCATAATCCGACGAATCTCGCCCCCTCATCCAGAAATATCCCCTCCTTATGCAAATTTTTTCGGCTTATGAATTCGGAGGCGAACACACGGCCAACAACCGATAGTCCTGGTGATTATAAACAGCCGATGTCCAGTGGGAAAAAAAATCCTTGGCAACCGCTTTTTGAGGATCGGTCAGATTATCCATGAGCCAACGGTTAAGCAAGGGTTCGTTGAACACTATATTCGTATAGCCTTCAGCCCGTAAAACTTCGGCAATGTTCTGGCCGGAGTGCCCCTGCCGAACAACCCGGGTAAAGTAGCTAATTGCCTCGGTGATCGGAAGGTCGCAGTAGTAGTGACGACCGATGAGAAAAAGGGAGAGCAATTTCGCATGCCCGAGATGCCGGTTGGCGTAGTCAAAAATCGCAAACTCCGGCCGCCGGGCCGTAATGTAACTCTTGCGATCGATTTTTCCGGTAATGAAGGAAATCGGATCGATCGAGGCAAAGAGATTCCGGGCGTAGATTGCGTTCGGGATCATAAAGAAGATGATGACCAGCGGCAGAATTACCCCTCGCCAGGCCGGCGATGGACGCCGTGTCTCCAATCCGCTGATCAAAAGCCGCAGACCACCGACCGACAGCGCGACCAGTGCGGGGATCATCGGCGCTACATAACGGATCCGCATGTCCGTTTGAAAAAAAACGATGAGAAGTGTCAGTACCGCAAACATGGTCAGATAACCGACATCACGCCTCCACGGAAGACTGGTCCGGGCAATGCCGAGCAGGGTGATCACAGGCAGCACCAACAAGAAAGGGTGCAGTACCCCATCGAAAAATTGAGGCACATCGTCAGCGCCCTGAAAGAAGATACGCAGCGGAATCAGGGCAATGTTCCATCCCGACTCGCCGTAGATAATGGCCCGATAGGCAAAATGACCGAGTTCAGTACTAAAAATATCCGCGACTTCAGCAGCCGCTGGCGGGCCTCCCGTGGAATGCAACACTCTGAAAAACGAGTTCATCAGTGGATACACCGGATTGCCGGTCCAATGCAGGTTGCGCAGCCACCAGGGAGAAAAAACCACCGCGGCCACCGCGACATAGAGCGCTCCGAAGCCCAGCGCCTTTACGGCCGAACGGAGACTTCCGGCATGGTTTCGGGCGTAGGCCATGGTCACAAAAGCCGCCAGGATAAAAAGCGTCACCATGCCGTTGTATTTCACCCCCAGGGCCAACCCGCAGCAAACGGCTGAAATGAGAAATTCTTTCCAGCGCCATCCCTTCTCCTGCCAGTAGAGGAAATGGACCAGGGCCATCCAGGAAAAAAAGATCAGGCCCAGATCCACATATGCCGTCACCGAAAGCTTCATGATCACCGGCAGCGTCAGAAACAGACAGACACCCACTGCAGCCCAGGCCGCGTCGAAGCGACGGTTCAGGTACCGGTGAATGGAAACCGCCGTCAGCAGGGCGAAGGCAAAGTGGATGTATTTGGGCAGAATGTCGCAGCCCAGCCACATGGCCCCCATGTAAAGCATCTCCAAGGTCATGGGATAGTAGGAAAATTGGATCTCCGGGATTTCGTAGATTTCGCCGGCGGATAGATATAACTTCGGAACCAGCAGGTGATGGTTCAGGGCGTCCCGGCTCACCGGCGGCACGGCGGCCATCAGAAGCATTCCGGCAATGGTGACGGATAGGATCGACCAGTAAAGGATTGATACGCGGCAGCGTTTGTTTTTGGTGCTCTGCTGAGTCAAAAATACGCCTTCCGATTTTGTTCTCTCGCCAGGCTGCCGGTCTTCATTCAGGACACCCCTGAATTCTCAGGAAACAGGCACGACCGTATCTTGCCCATTTTCGCCAGGCGAAAGACCAGCGCGGTCTTGAGACAGCCCAAACCGTATACCACGCTGCGATAAAAATTGATCGAAGACGCTTCGGTAAAGTATTTTGTCGGGCAGCTCACTTCGGCGATGGTGTAGCCATGCCACAACACCTGCGCCAGCATCTGGTTGTCAAAAACAAAGTCGTCAGAATTGGCCTTCAAAGGCAGCTTTTCGATCAACTCCCGGGAAAAGGCTCGGTAGCCGGTATGGTATTCAGAGAGTTTGGCGCCCAACAGTAGATTCTCCGTCAGGGTAAGCAGGCGGTTGGCGATGTACTTCCAGGCCGGCATACCCCCTTTTAGGGCGTACCCGCCCAGAATTCTGGATCCTAGTACGCATTGATACAACTCGTTTCCGATCATGGCCGCCATGGCCGGAATCAGCTTCGGCGTGTACTGGTAGTCCGGATGAACCATGATCACGATGTCCGCCCCCTGTTCCAAGGCCAGACGGTAGCAGCTTTTCTGGTTGGCACCGTATCCCATGTTTTTCTTGTGCCGGTAGACGATAGTATCGGGCAGATCAGCGGCAATGGATGCCGTGTTGTCCTGGCTGCCGTCGTCCACGACGATCACCAGGTCGACAATCTGCTGGTCCATGACTTCGTCCCAGGTTTTTTGAAGAGTCATGCCGGCGTTATACGCCGGCATGACAACGACGACCTTCCGGTTGTTGAACATGAGCGGCTTTCCTTTCTTTTAGCATCAGCGGCCTCCGGTACAGGCGGACGAATCGCGTTGGCGGGCCATTTCGACAAAAGCCCTGGCTCTCTTGGAATGCCCTCTTTTTGCAAGCAGACTCGCCACCCGACAATATGGGACCGTCATGTTGGGATCCAGTCGGATCGCTTCGGAGTAATGGGTGATCGCTTCTTCGATCCGACCGGCTTCTTCAAGAACGATGCCGTAGTTGCAGTGAGCCAGGGCATCTTCCGGGGCCAGGGAAATCGCACGCTGAAAATGGCGAACAGCTTCGCTCCTTCTTCCCATAAGGGCCAGCAGGTTTCCCATGTTGCCGTGGACATTGGCCGTACCACCGCCGGCGGCCAGCAGGGCTTGATAATGCGACAACGCTTCTTGGTAACGCTTTTGCCTGGCCAACATGGCTCCAAGATTGTTGGCAGCACCTGTATGCCCTGGATTGACTGAAAGGGTTTTGCGGTAAAACTTTTCCGCCTCCGCAGGGTTTCCGGATTTCCAGAGGGCCTCACCGAGGTTGAACATCGCGAGGGGATGCTCGGGCGAAAGCTGAAGTACCTGCCTATAGAGTTCTATGGCTTTTCCCGGCCTACCCACTTTTTCATATGCATCGCCGAGGTTGATCAGGGCCACCGGATTGGGGCCTGTCACCGCCAGCGATCTTTCAAATAGAGTGATGCTGTCCTTCCAGTAGGCAACCTGGCCCCGAGCGGCAACAGCCAAAACGATGACCAGCAGCAACCCCCCTGCGCTCAACAGCGCGGGGGCGGCACGAAAGGATCTAAGCACATCCCAAGCCCCCCATATCGCAGCGAAAAAGATGCCGGTCAGGGGAAGGTAGGTATATCGGCCGGCCATGGCCGCACCGCCGATCTGAACCAGCCCGATGACCGGCAGCAAAGAAATCAGGTACCAGAACCAGCCCACCGCCAGGTAAGGCTGCCGGGAAAACCGGCGGATCACAACCCCGGTGACAAGCAAAAGAAAGAAGGCAGATGCCCCGATTTGCCAGGCGGAAAGCGAACTTCCGGGATGGGGATAATAAACGGCGAGCCGAACCGGCCAAAGCGTCTTGGTCAGGTACTGACCGTAGGCAAAAACCGCATTTCCGGCGCGTTCGAGGACCGAAAAATCTTCAATTGATCTTACGGCCCCATCCCGATACTGGGTAAAAAGTATCAACAGCGCAGAAAGCAATGACAGGACAAAGAGGGGAGCTTTTTCAGCAACCAGCTCCCGAAGCTTTCCAATCGCACCCTCCTGCCCCAGTACAAGCCTCCGCAAAGGCCAGATGTCCAGCAAAATCAACAATGCGGGCAGGGTAACCCATGTCGGTTTGGAGGCAAGACTCAGGAAAAAAAAGATCACAACTGCAAGGTATAGCCCGATTTTTGGATTCTGCCGGTGTCGGCTGTAAGCCCCTATGGCCAGAAGACCAAACGATGTGGCCAGCAGTTCCCTTCGCTGCGCGATCCAGGCCACGGGCTCCACGTGAAGGGGATGAATCGCAAACAGCGCGGCCACCATTGCAGAAGCCGCCGGCCGGCCGGTCATGTGACGAAAAACAATAAAAAGAAGCAGCGTGTTGACCGCATGCAGCAGCAAACTGGTCAGGTGATGACCTCCTGCCTGAAATCCGAACAAGGTGATGTCGAGCATGTGTGAAAACCAGGTCAGGGGAAACCAGTTGCCGTCATAAAAGGCCGTCAACGCCCAGGAAATGCCCTCACGGGAAAGGCCTCCACGAATGAAGGCATTTTCCGTCACATAGACCGGGTCATCATAGTTGACAAAGTCGTGGCCCAGCATCGGAGCAAAAGCGCCCCATACCAAAAAAACCAATCCACACATGGTAAGGGGTGTCGCCGCCCAACGTGATATGTCGGCAATTCCTTTCATTTTCTCTGCTATTTTTCTTTACCGGTCATTCAATTCCAGGTTGAAATTTCGAAGATTTGCGCACTCCGGCGACAATCAACAGAACGCTCGCAAAAGATAACGGCAAAAAAACCGAGGCCAGCCAAACCGGTCCCATGTAAAGCCGGTTTCCGATGTCAAAAGCCAACAGCAGCCATAAGGGGAGCGGCCGGTTTGATTGGCTTCCGACAATGTTCCCACCGGACTTTTTCCCCCGCGAAATGCAGGCGACGGCCAGCATCATGGTGATCTTTTCCAGGGGACCGAGAACCTTTTCCACACGATTGGTTTCAAAGCCGGCTGCGCCCAATTTTTCCTTCATTTCCTGCAGTTCGTATCGCCGGTGATGGGCCACATAGCGATCATCATTGGAAAAATAGGCCCGGCGGTGGGGAAAGGTGACCACCAAGCGGCCGCTTTCCGATAGGACTCTTCTCATTTGGCGGATGCAGCGCTCATCGTCTTCGATGTGTTCCAACACTTCGGAGCAGACGATGGTTTGGAACGCTTCGGATTTAAACGGCAGCCGGCGGGCGTCTGCAGCCACATAATACCCATGACCGAAGTGCCGTCGAAGCATGCCGAGAGCGGAAGCAGAAATGTCCGAGTACACAACAGCATCACTGCCTGTGATCATCGGAGACAGTCCGCTTCCGATTTCCAGCACCAGATCGCCTGCCCGAACGTGCTTGGCCACGCTGTGCTTGCGAAGACGATAATTATACAGAAGGTTTTTCAACTCGGCATAGGTCGAATTTTCAAAAAAGGTCTGAAACCGGTTGGCCCTGCTTTCACTCATGGCAGTATCCTTGTCGTCGTATGACGTGCAATAAAACAAGAAGAAGCCGATGCATTCGAACCGCTTTTACGGTTCGCGGCAAAAAGATTCCTTGTTTTTTTGGGCTAAAGAAAAATTCCCCTGCATCTGCAAGGCAAGGTCGAAAAAATGGCATGCGCGGGGTCGATTTCCCCGGCGCATCAGAATCAGCCCCATTTGATTGTAAGCCGCAGGATAATCGGGCCGGAGTTTAACTGCGCGATCAAAGGCCTCGATGGCCTCCTGGTCTTTTCCCTGTTTGGCCAGAAAAAGGCCAAAATTGTAATACAGTTTGGGGTTATAGGGCCTTTGTTCAAGAAGCCAGTGGAAAATCCGGTCCGTTTCTTTCCAGTTTCCTAATTCGACCAGTACCAGCGCCAGTTGGTGGAGTGCAATGAGATTTCCAGGGTGGATTTCCAACGCACGAAGATATTGATTCTTGGCTTCGACCCATTCGCTTCTCTGGTAACGGGCCTCGCCCAGGTTGATCAGAGCCACCGGGTTGGGGCCTGTCACCACCAGGGCTCTTTCAAAAAGCGAAATGCTGTCCTTCCAATAGGCAAGCTGTCCTCGGGCGGCAAAAGCCAAAACAATGATCAACAGCACGCTTCCTGCGTTCAGCAATAAGCGGCCGTCATGAAAACGTCGAAGCGCATCATACCCTCCCCATATCCCAGCAAAAAAAATGCCGGTCAGGGGGAGATAAGTATAGCGGTCGGCCACGGCCTGACTGCCGATCTGGACCAGTCCGATGACCGGCAGCAAGGAAATCAGGTACCAAAACCATCCCACCGCCAGGTAAGGCTGCCGGGAAAACCGTCTGATGACGGCAGCCGAAACCATTGCCAGGAAAACAGCGGCGGCAACCGGCTGCCAGAGGTCCAGCCCATCTCCGGGATGAGGATAAAACACGGCAAGGTTCAACGGCCACAAGGTCTTTCCAAGGTATCCGACATAGGACACCAAGGCGTTTCCCACGCGTTCGAACAGAGTAAAAGTCTCCAGGGACTGTACCATACCGATCTGGTGCTGAGTAAACAGCGCTGTCAGCCCGGAAAGCAAAGAAAGGCCGAACAGTGGCAGCTTTTCGACCACCAGGGTCCGCACCCGCAGGACATGGACTTTACCCTCCGGAGCAAATCGATTCAGGGGCCAGGCATCCAGCAAGAGAAGCAAGACAGGAAAGGTCATCCACATCGGCTTGGACATCAGGCTCATGGCAAAAAACACCGCAACCAAAGCGTATCGGCCCGCATGGGGTCTTTTCACATATCGGGAATAAGCCCCCACAGCCAGTAGACCGAAAAGGGAGCTCAGCAGTTCTTTTCGCTCGGCGATCCAGGCCACCGGTTCCACGTGAAGCGGATGCAGGGCGAACAGGCCGGCCAGGAACGCGCTGCGCCACCGGCTGCCGGTCATTTGGCGGAAGACGATAAAAACGAGCAGGGAGTTTGCCAGGTGAAGCAGCAAGCTTGTGAGGTGATGGCCGCCGGGCTGGAGACCGTACAGGCTGACATCGAGCATGTGAGACAGCCAGGTCAGCGGAAGCCAGTTTCCCTCGGTATGAGCGGTCATCGCCCAGCGCATCCCCTCCGGCGATATCCCATCGAGGACAAGGGCGTTTTTCGTTACATAAAACGGGTCGTCGTAGTTGATAAAATCATGATTCAATACCGGCGAAAACACCAGCCAGATTACCGCGATCAGCACGAAAATTACCAGCAGGTCTTCCAGCCGAGGGGATGTTGGCTCGATTTGTCGCATCTTCTTGTCCATGGAACTTATGGGTTTCCTCGACCAATCTTTTCTCTGATAGTCGAAACAGATTCCAAAAGCGAGCTAACCAACTGATAAATTATCGAAAGCACGCGCTCCCCCTGCCGGGACGATACCGTCTCGACGAGTGAAAAGCTGGCCGCCAGGCCCAGCAAAGATGGGTAAACCTGTTTTCTGCTACACTAAGTTCTAACCAGTTTTCATTCGAACCGCTCTTACGGCTCGCGGCAAAAAGATTCCTTGTTTTTTCCCGCCGGAGAAAAATCCTTTTGCAACTGCAAGGCCAGATCGAAAAAATGGCACGCCCCGGTTCGATTTCCCCGGCGCATCAAAATCAGCCCCATTTGATTATAAACCGCTGGATAATCGGGACGAAGTTTGACTGCACGGTCAAAGGCCTCGATGGCCTCGGTGTCTTTTCCCTGCCGGGCCTGCAAAAGGCCAAGATTGTAATACAGGTTTGGATCATCCGGCCTTTCTTTGAGAAGCCAGCGGAAAATCCGGTCCGCCTCCTGATAGTTTCCCAGTTCGATCAGTACAAGACCGAGGTTGTTCAGCGCACCAGCATGGTCAGGCTGGATCTCCAGCGCACGAAGATAATGGGCTTTGGCCTCGATCCATTCTTCTTTCCTATAATGGACATTGCCGATGTTGACCAGTGCGAGAGGATTTTCCTTGAAAGATTCGATCGCTTCGGATCCAATTCCCTTTCTGGCGAGCGCCCCGCCGAGCGCATCACGGGCCTGGGCATGATCGGGATCGATCCGAAGCGCCTGATTGAAATGCTCGATGGCGGCATCCATTTGCCCGTCGTCGGCCAGCACCACCCCGAGATTATAATGCGTTCGGGCTTTGCTCGGCGCCTTTTTCAGGCAATCAGAGTAAAAAAGAATTGCATCGGCCCAGACCGAATTTCGCTGGTAGGTCCAGATACCGAACACCGAAACCACGGCGACAAATATGGCAATCGCCGCGCGAGTCTGCCGGATCCAGTAAAACACCGCCAGTACAATCACCAGGCAGCCTGTCATGAACGGCAGGTAGGTTCTATGCTCAAAAATGATCTCCAGGGGAATGATGGAGGATTCCATCACCAGGTTGCCGAAAAACCAGAAAATACTGAAAGACAATAGCCGGTGACGCCGTGCCAGGAGCACGGCTGCGGCCAGGAGTCCGAGGATCAACAGGCCGGCGAATAACGTCGTGGCCGGATCGAGCAGCGAGCGTGACAGCGGAAAATCGTGCTCGAGGCTCAACCGGGAAGGATGGGGAAAAAAAAGCAGGCTGATGTAGTGGGCAACGACCCGCAGTTGCGTGAGGACCCGCTCCTGGAGGGTAAAATCTCGATGGGAATAGTTGAGCAGGGAAGAAAGCTTCGAAACCGGATCGAGTCCGAGGTAGACGGCGGCCGCCAGTGCGAACAGACATAACACTGCCAAAACGGTTATTATATGGTTTCTGATCCAATCGCGGCGCAGATCCTGGAAAAAAAACCACTCGTATAGAAGGATGAAAAAGGGCAGCACGACCGCAATCTCCTTGCTGCCCAGGGCCAGGAGCCAGCTTGCCGCTGCCGCCGTCATCCAGCCGAACCGGTACCCTGTCCCCGTTTCTTTGCGGCCTTTGATGTAAAACCAGAAAGCGGCCATGTAGAACAGGGCAGCCATGGCCGTGTGACGCTGAACCACATAGCTGACCGACTGGGTGTTGACCGGATGCACCAGCCACAGCAAGGCAGCGCCGAGCGAAAACGCATCGGCCTGCAGCCGTCCGAGCCCGGCCGCTGACAGTGACAGGGTTTCCTTGAGAAATAAAAACAACAAAAACCCGGTCAACACGTGGATAGCGACATTGACCAGTCGATAGCCGAGAGGGCGATAGCCGTGAAAGTAATAGTTGAGGGCAAAGGTGACATTGCTCAGCGGTCGGTGTGCCGTACTGTACTTTCCGAATGCTGCCCCCATCAACGAATCTTTGTCCAGCCGGGTAATGCGTACCTGGGGGTTTTCAACGATCCTGAGCTGAGAGTCGAACACGAATGGCGCATCGAGCGTATTGGAATACAGGGTGCCCGCGATCAGGATCATCAACAAGAGCACCAAGCCGGTCCTTATATGGTCTGGTCTGAAAGTCGGGCGATTTTCAGGCATTTTCATAGGTTCCGGCGATGGCATGCTTCGACCCTTTTCGACGGGGTTCCTTCTATGGGTTTTTCTGTGAATCTTCCCGGCAAAAGGACGCCTTGTTTCTTTTTGCCGGAGAAAAATCCGTTTGCACCTGCAAGGCGAGGTTAAAAAATCGGCACGCACCGACGCGGTTTCCCCGGCGAACGAAAATCAGGCCCATCTGGTTGTATACTACCGGGTTATCGGGCCGGAGTTCGACGGCGCGGCCAAATGCCTCGACAGCCTCCCTGTCTCTTCCCTGCTTGGCCAGCAACAGGCCAAGGTTGTAATGCAGAATGTCAGAATCGGGTCTTTCCTCCAGCAGCCAATGGTATATCCTTTCGGCCTCCTGCCAGTCACCCTTTCCCGCCAGCAAGACACCGAGATTGTTCAGCGCATCGAAGTACCGGGGATTCAGTTCGAGTGCGCGAAGGTAATGGACCTTGGCATTTACCAGTTCGCCTCTTCGGTAGAGTTCATTGCCCATGTTCAAGTGAGCCAGGTAATTTTCCTCATTCACTGCCAGGGCATGGCCGAACAGGGTCAGATCGCCGCTCCACAACTGCACCTGATCGTGGGTGCGAGCACCGAAGAAAACCATACTCCCTACCGCAACGGCAACGAGGATTCGGGCATGGATTCGGCCCCGTTCAGCAATCTTTCCGATCCCCCAGACAGCGGCCACAAAGATGCCGATGAGCGGAATGTAGGTATAGCGATCCGCCATGGCCTGGGGGCCGACCTGGACAATGCCGATCACCGGCACCAGCGTTCCCAGATACCAGAACCAGCCGGTGAAAAGATACGGATGCCGGCGAAGCACCAGCGTTCCGGCGCTGGCGATAACTAAAACAATTGCTGCCAACCCAGCCATCCACACATTGAACTCGGCACCCGGGTGCGGATAATAGATGCTCAGATCAAAAGGCCACAGGGTGCGCCCCAGGTATCCCCAGTATGAAAAAGCCGCATTGGCGAAGCGGGCCATTAACGGAATCTCGGAAAACGACCTCACCGCCGTGGTTGTCGAGGCCTGGGCCATAAAGGCCACGGTGGATGCGACCGCCGCTAACACAAAGAAGGGGGTTTTCTCCCGCAGCAGCGGCCAGATCCGGTTTGGCGCAAAAAAACCCATGGGATGAAACCGCTTCAGGGGCCAGAAGTCTAAAAGCAGCATGACAAACGGAAAGGTGACCAGCATCGGCTTGGCCATAAGACCGAGGGCCAGAAAAAGAATGCACAGCAGATACCGGTCCCGCCGTTTTGTTTTTCCATACGATACGTAGGCGAGCAGGCAGAGGAGCCCCAAGAAGGTACTGAGCACATCTTTTCGTTCCGAAATCCATGCCACCGACTCCACATGAAGCGGATGGACCGCAAATAGTGCGGCCACCACCGCACTGCGCCATTTCGCGCCCGAGGCTTGAAAGAGGAGCCAAAAAAGCAGCAGGGTGTTGGCGAGATGAAAGCCCACATTGACCCGGTGGCTGGCGCCCGGGTCGACTCCGAACAGTTCGACATCGATCATCAACGACAGCCAGGTCGCCGGATGCCAGTTGGCGGCTTCAAAGTTGGAAAATGCCCATGAAAGGCTATCACCCGACAGCCCTTCTTTAACATACGGATTATTTCGAAGATAGAGCCCGTCATCGAGCCGAATAAATCCAAAACCTCCGACCGGGTAGTAACAAGCCAACACCATCCCCGTCAGGATCAAGTATATGAATAAAGAAGAGCGATCGGGATGGTTCATGGTTCTGCTACCCGGGGGCGGAACGCTGCCCGTGCTCATGTCGAGGAGTCAGGTGGATAGGGGCACTGGCTTTTTTGCCTTTGGGATATATCGACCCCGAGAAAAAGGGTCGACCCCATCGCGACATCGATTCAGCGAAAATAAAGCCAAAAAAGGGGGCGATGCCCCCTTTTTTGGCTTGATCGGAATGCAGCATGTGAACCGTTACGGTGATGCGATTTCCCCATTCGCACCATTGAGGGTGTGAATGATGGTGTTTCCATTGTGAGAGAAGGTTACGGAACCGGAAATCACGCCGCTACTGTCGACCAGGGTCCCGGCGCCTGCGACATCACCCAGGTTGAAGACACCGTCACCCGTGGCGTCACTCACAGCATAGGTGGTGCCGCCGCTTTCGGTGTCCGCAAAATAGGCCATGGCGACGTTGTAAAAGTTTTTGGCCGTGGAAACGGCCGCCTGGTTCTGGCCCTTGGTCCGGTAGGCCAGGAAGTTCGGGATGGCGATGGCGGCCAGGATGCCGATGATCGCGATGACGATCATCAACTCGATCAGGGTGAAGCCTTCTTGATTCATCTGTTTCCTCAGTTTAATCATCTCTTCCTCCTTTCAAATTGACCTGCTTGTAAGCTGTTTCCAACCCCTTTGTTTTTTGTTACCCCCTGTGGGCATCCGGGTTGAATCTTGTTTGGCTTACAGGAAGAGCAAGGAGTATGCCATATGCCGGAATTTCAAAAAAAAATAGTCAACTATTTGTATTTTAATGAAAATAAGGCTTACCAGGAGATGAGGGAACAGCTCATGAGAGAAGCGGTTTTTAGAAATTTGCCGGATTTTGTCATTGCACTGACAAAAATTGTCATTCTTCTTTGTCCACCGCCAGCTTGACGACCCGGTGGCGAAACGACCGGTAGGAAATCCCCAGCAGCTCGGCGGCGGCCTGTTTGTTTCCCTTGCTCACATCCAAGGCTCTTTTGATATATTCCCTTTCGATCTCTTCTAATATATTGTCCAAGGCCACCCCGTTTGCGACTTCATCCAGGTCGAAGCGCCTCCCCTTGATCCCTTCGATCCATCGGTTTTTGTGGATCGAAAGCGCGAGGCTGTCGGGCAGGAGAATATTGGTACTGGCCAGGGCCACGCTTCGTTCCATCAGGTTTTCCAACTCCCGCACGTTGCCCGGAAAATCGTACTTGTTGAGCATGTCGATGGCATAAGCCGATATCTTGCTCACTTCCTTTCCCATTTTCTTCGTGTATTTTTCCAGAAAATGCTGGGCAAGCGCGCGGATATCGGCCTTTCGCTCCCGGAGCGGCGGGACCTTGATCTCGATCACGTTGAGCCGATAAAAAAGGTCTTCTCTGAACTGGCCGGCGATCACCTCCTTTTCCAGGTTCTTGTTGGTGGCCGAAACGATCCGGATGTCTACCGGAACCTCCTCGTTTCCCCCCACCGGTTTGATCACCTTGTCCTGGACGGCCCGCAACAGCTTGACCTGGATCGGAAGGCTCAACTCGCCGATTTCATCTAAGAAGATGGTGCCCCGATGGGCTTCTTCAAAAAGACCTTTCTTGTCCTGGGTGGCCCCGGTAAAAGAGCCTTTCTTGTGCCCGAAAAGCTCGCTTTCCATGAGGGTTTCTGGAATCCCCCCGCAGTTGATGGCGACAAAAGAGCGATCCCTCCGGTTGCTTTCCATGTGAATGGCCCGGGCCACCAACTCCTTTCCGGTGCCGCTTTCCCCGGTGATCATCACGTTGGTGTCGGTCTTGGCCACCTGGCGGATCATCTTGTAGATCTGAAGCATCCGGGGCGTGTTGCCCACGATTTTGCCGAAATGAAGGGTTTTTTGAAGCTCGTCGTCCAACGCCTGCTTTTCCGCCGCTATGGTTTTCCGGTTCAGGGCGTTGGCGATGGTCTCTTTGACCTCTTCGATATCGAAAGGCTTTGGAACGTAGTCAAACGCCCCATCGTTCATGGCTTCCACGGCGGTTTCGGTGGAGGCATACGCCGAAATCATGATGACCACGGTGTGGGGCTGCTTTTTCTTCCATTGACGTAGGACGTCGAGGCCGGTCATGTCGCCCAGCCGAATGTCGCAAAGAAGAAGATCGGCCTGGACCTTGTCGATGAGCCCGAGGGCTTCAGCGCCGCTGGCCGCGCAGGTCACGTCGTATCCCTCCCGCGTCAGCATGAGCTCCAACAACTCGCGCATGCTCAGCTCGTCGTCCACTACCACAATGTGGGCTGAATTATCCTTGCTCATGGATATCTGGTGTTTCGTGTTTGGTGTCTGGTGTTTCGTGTTTGGCTTTTTTTGTCTTTTCTCCGGAACCCGGAGATTTCATCTGGTCCTCGCATGAAACTTCACGTTTCCGGTCCGCTTCCGTCTTCGCTTTCAGCTTCGCCGCGACAAGCCGGCCGGGATGACAAAGAGGATCACTCTGGCTCAGTTCATAAAAATTTGATTTTATATTATATTTTTGCAGCACGCAAAAACCCAAGTAAAAGCGCGCAGCGACTTTACCCGTGGACGATCCGACCGCCCACCATGGTCAGAACGGCCCTCCCGGGCAGGGTCCATCCGATAAAGGGAGTATTCCGGCTTAGGGAGCGAAATGCGGCCGCATCCACGGTCCACTCGTTGTCCGGGTCGATCAGCGTCAAATCGGCGGGCAATCCCTCCGATACCCCCCGGGTGAGCCCGAGGATTCGCGCCGGGTTCAAAGACATCTTCTCCACCATCTGGCCAAGGGTCAAAGCCCCCTTCTGAACCAGTCTCAGGGTCAGGCCCACCGATGTTTCCAGGCCGATGATGCCGTTGGGCGCCTGGTCGAATTCCACCTCTTTCTCCACCGGGGCATGGGGGGCGTGGTCGGTGGCAATGACATCGATGGTGCCGTCGGCAAGTCCTTCGACAATCGCCTCGCGATCTTTGGCCGAACGCAGCGGCGGATTCATTTTGGCATGGGTGTCGTATTGACCGACGGCCTCTTCGGTCAGGGTGAAGTAATGCGGTGCGGTTTCCGCAGTGACCGGCACCCCCCTATTTTTCGCTTCGCGAATCGCCGCCACCGACTCTTTCGTGCTGACGTGGGCGATGTGCAGCGGACAGCCGGTAAGTTCGCTCAGGGCGATATCCCGCAGGACCATCACGCTTTCAGCCGTGTTGGGGATTCCGGCCAGCCCCAGCTTCGTGGCATAGGCGCCTTCGTTCATCACGCCGTCGCCGGCCAGGGAAAGCTCCTCGCAATGGGAGATGACCGGCAGTCCGAATCCGTCGGCGTACTCCATGGCCCGGCGCATCAGTCGGCCGCTTTCCACCGGGCGGCCGTCGTCGGAGACCGCCACCGCCCCGGCCCCTTTGAGCTCTCCATACTCGCAAAGGCGCTTTCCCTCCGATCGCCGGCTGATGGCAGCCACCGGATGGACCCTGGCCGTGCCGGCAGCCTTGGCTTTTTCCAGGATAAACTCGGTCAACTCGGGGCAGTCGTTGACCGGGTCGGTGTTGGGCATGCAGCAGACCGCCGTAAACCCGCCGGCAGCGGCCGCCGAACATCCGCTTTTAATGGTCTCCTTGTACTCGAAGCCGGGTTCTCTCAGGTGTACGTGCATGTCGATCAGTCCCGGCATAACCAGCTTGCCGGAAGCATCGATCACCCGGTCCCAGGACTCGTTCTTCTCTGATTCCATTTCCGGACGGATCCCGGCGATGACACCATCGATCACCAGGATGTCCGCCTGACGCTCAGGGATGGCGGGATAGACGATTTTTCCCCCTTTAATCAGAATCCGCATGTCGAACTCCCCCGGCCACCAGGTACAACAGCGCCATTCGAACGGCAACGCCGTTGGTCACCTGGTCCAGGATAATCGAGTAAGGCCCGTCTGCCACTTCCGAAGCGATCTCAACGCCTCGGTTCATGGGGCCCGGGTGCATGATCAGCACGTCGTCCCGGGCCTTTTGCAGCCGCCTGAGATTCAGGCCGAAATATTTCGCATATTCGCGCACCGTGGAAAACAGGTAGTCCTTCTGACGTTCGAGCTGGATCCGGAGCATCATGACGATGTCGGCGCCGTCAATGGCTTCCTCGATCCGGTGGGTCACGGAAGCGCCGAGGGCGTCGATTCCTGCGGGGATCATGGTCGGTGGAGCACAGACCGTCACCTCGGCACCCATCTTCGTGAAGCCGACGATGTCCGAGCGGGCCACCCGGCTATGGGCGATGTCTCCGATGATGGCCAGGCGCAGCCCTTGGATTCGGCCCTTTTTCTCTTTTACGGTCATCAAATCGAGCAGGGCCTGGGTCGGATGAGCGTGCATCCCGTCGCCGGCGTTGATCACCGACGCCGCCATGGTGCGGCCCAGCAGGTGGGGCGCCCCGGCTGAAGAATGCCGGATGACGAGGATGTCCGGGTTCATGGCCTCCAGGTTGCGGGCCGTGTCGATGAGGGTTTCGCCCTTGACCAGGCTGCTGGTTTTGGCGGAAATGGAAAGGCAGTCTGCGCTGAGCCGCTTGGCTGCAATGTCAAATGAGGTGCGGGTCCGGGTGCTCGGTTCGTAGAAAAACAGGATGACGGTCTTTCCGCGAAGGGTCGGCACCTTTTTGATGGGCCGCAGCGAAATCTCCTTCATTCCGGCGGCAGTGTCCAGGATCAGTTCGATCTCCTCGGTGGAGAGCGAATCCATGTCCAGGATGTCTTTCTGCCTCAACTGCATGTTCAGATTCCAGGGTCAGGGTTCAGGGTTCAAAGGTTGACGGCTTGGTAAAAAGTCCGAATTTTCCATTTTCCGTCATTCCAGCGAAAGCCGGAATCCAGTAATTTCAACGACATCTGGATGACGGATCTGATCAGCAATGATGTTTTGGTATCTGTTTATGAATTCAGGAGGATCAAACGGTAAAACCATCCTATCCCCCCTCACCTGTCGATTCTCTGAACCCTCAAACCCCGAACCCCTGAACCCCTGAGCCCTGAACCTCTGAACCTAGTGCAGTAAATCGCCGATCCTGCCCCAACGAACGCCGAAATCTTCCCGGTCCCAGGACCAGTAGATCATGAACGCCTTTCCCTTGACGGCATCCATGTCGACAAACCCCCAGAAACGGCTGTCATAGGAGTGGTCGCGGTTGTCGCCCATGACAAACAGTTTTCCCTCCGGAACGCGCACCGGCCCGAAGTTGTCCCGCGGCTGCAACGCCCCGGGAATGACGTGGGGATCGGTGTGAATTCCGTAGTCGTCGTTCAGCGGTTTTCCGTTGACAAAAACCTGTTTTCGCTGAATTTCCACAACATCGCCGGGAATGCCGATCACGCGTTTGATAAAGTCCTTGTCCGGCTCCTCGGGGAACCGGAAAACCACGATATCGCCCCGCTTGGGCTCCTTGACGGGAATGAGGGTCGTATCGGCGAACGGCAGTTTGACGCCGTAAATGAACTTGTTGACCAATATGTGATCCCCGATCAGCAGTGTGTCCTTCATGGAGCCGGAGGGAATCTTGAATGCCTGTACGACAAAGGTGCGAATGAACAGGGCCAGGATGATGGCCACGATGATCGCTTCGATGTTTTCCCGAAGCGCACTTTTTTTCTTAGGGGGCTGTTCCGAATCCGTTTCGTGTTCCGATTTCGATTCCAATCTCCAATAGGCCTTTCCCGTAAAACCGCTGCCGCGATTTTATATTATGTTCGCGTTGCGCGAAACAATACAACAAGTAAACTAAAGGAGCCACAGCAAAATCCGCAGCAAAATATTGGCGGCGACTCCGGCGGCCAGGTCGTCGGCCACAACGGCAATACCGCCGACAAGCTTCCGTTCCAGAAGCCCTATCGGAAAAGGCTTGGCTATATCCAGGATCCGGAACAGAAGGAATCCGACGGCGGCCGTCCCCACTGTCAGGGGAATCAGCAAAAAGGTCACCAGGATGCCGGCGACCTCGTCGATTACGATGGCCCCCGGGTCGGTCCGTCCCAGAAGCGGTTCGGCCTTTTGGGCCACCCACATCGCCGCTGCGGCAAATAATATTGTTGCCGCGATTTCGCCGGCGGCAGGAAGCATGGAAAAGAGCCAGGCCAATGGAATCCCCACAAGGCTGCCGAAGGTACCGGGGGCTGCTGGAATCAAGCCGATATATCCGCCCGTGGCCAGAAACAGGATCCCATGGCGGTGCATTTTCATGGCCCGTGTCTATAGGCTGAGCCCTCTTTTGTCAAACAGATTCCGGGTGGGAATTTCCTGCTTCCGTCGCTCTATCCTCCCGGCTCCCGCGGGCTGCCGCCTCATAAATCATTAGAATGGGGACCCCCCGGTCGAGTGCAATCTTCCGGCAGGATTCAAATTCCGGGGTGATCCGGAACGTACCGTCGGGCAGTCGAATCTGTTTTGCGTTTACGGGACCGTAATGTGTGTCGACAACCACAGGCACCCGCTGAAGGATTCTTCTGGCCGAAGGCCGGTAACGCACCCCGGTGGAAGTCGACTCCGAAAGAAGGGTGAAAAGCAGCCTTTCTTTTCGCTCCGGTGTGCAGACCACCTCCAGTCGAGTGCCGGGGCGGTTTTTTTTCATGGTTGCGGGCATCCAGCAGACATCCAGAGCGCCTTCGGCAAAAAGTCGCTCCATCAGAAAACCGAATAATTCAGGGTTCATGTCGTCAACGGCGGTTTCCAGCACCACCACGGTCTCGTCGGTGGCGTAACCCTCCGTGGCGGGGCTTTCACCGACCAGAATCCGCAGGAGATTGGGTCGGTCCGCCGGGTCTGCGCTTCCGGCGCCGTAGCCGCTTGTTTCGAGGCACATGTCGGGAAGCTCGCCAAAACCTTCTGCCAGGGAAACGATCAGGGCGGCGCCGGTCGGTGTCACCAATTCTGTCTCGATACCGGATCCGTACACTGGGACCCCTTCCAGGAGCCTGACCGTGGCCGGCGCCGGAACCGGAATCTCGCCGTGCCGGCAGCGAACGAAGCCCTTCCCCAAGGGCAGAGGGGAGGACACGATCCGTTCGATGTGCAGATAGTCGATTCCGCAGACCGCACCGACGATATCCACGATCCCGTCGGTGCCGCCGACCTCGTGGAAATGGACCTCGTCTACCGCACATCCGTGGATTCGGGCCTCGACTTCAGCCAGGCGGGAGAAAACTGCCAGGCTTCGGCTGCGAACCGGCTCAGGCAGATCCGCAGCGCCGATCAGCTCCCGAATGTCGAACCAGGTTCTGAAATGGCCCGCATCGTCGATGTCAACATGCACCCGGGTGCCGGCAATGTGGCTGCGAAACGTCTTCTCGACCCGCAAAGAAAAACCCGAAAGCGGCAGTTTGTGAAGCTGCGCGGAAATCCAGTCCACCGGCACGCCGAGATCGATCAAAGCGCCTAAAACCATATCCCCGCTGATACCAGAGAAGCAGTCAAAATATGCAAACCTCAATTTCTATCAGACCTCCATGCTGCGGTTTCGATCAACATTTTTCAAGCCTCGAAAATCCCTCACTTCGAGGCGGTTTGCATATAAAGAAAAACAAAAAAGTTTTGTTAAATGGTCGACTCGTTAAATGGGAACGGAATATGATTCATATGCTCGACCCCATTTACCAGGCAACCATTCAACTATTCAACGAATCAACCAGTCAACCAACAGCATGCAGCCGCAAAATCTCCAGCAGCAGTTCTGCACAATGGACCATGTCCGCCAGGCGGACGTTTTCCCGAACAGTGTGCATGTCCCGCATGCCGGTGCCGAGCACACCGGTGACAATCCCCTTTTCAAAGAAAATATTGGCATCTGCGCCGCCGCCGGTGATCTTCGATTTCATGGGCCGGCCCAGCTGCTTTGCGGCCCGCTGGGCCAGGACAACAGCCGGATGGTCGTCTGCGATGTGGGTCCGGGTAAAATCCCGCTGGACGTTGACATCCAGACGCGGCGGATCCGGATCTCCCGGCACAGTAAACGCGTCACGCGCGGCTTCGAATGCGGCGACCATCCGCTCTGTCACCGCCGCCAATTTGTCCTCGTCGTGGCTCCGGGCCTCGCCGCTGATCGTAGCGTAAGAAGGAACGATGTTGTGTGCCAGTCCGCCCTTGATGATGCCGATATTGCAAGTGGTTTCGATGTCAAGACGCCCCAAGGTCAGCCCGGCAATCGCCCTTCCAGCAATGGCGATGGCATTGATCCCCCTTTCCGGAGCGGCACCGGCATGGGCGTCCCGTCCGTGAACGGTGAGTTCGATTCGGTTGGCCGACGGCGCCCGCACCACGATTCCCTCGGTGTCCGTGGCGTCAAGGGCGTAGCCGTATTTTGCCCGGATCTTTGAAAAATCAAGATGCCGCGCCCCTAAAAGTCCGATCTCCTCGCAGACGGTGAGCACCACGTCGATGGGACCGCAGGGCAGATCGTTTTCCTCGACCACCCGCAGGGTTTCCAGGATGATGGCCACGGCGCTTTTGTCGTCGGCGCCCAGGATCGTCGTTCCGTCGCTGGTAAAAACGCCGTCGGCAAAGATCGGCTTGATGCCGCGGCCTGGCTCCACCGTGTCCATGTGGGCGCTGAGCATCAGGGGCTCGCATTTGCGGTTGCCTGAAAACCTGGCAATCAGGTTCCCGCAGTCGCCGCCGACCTTTTCCCCTGCCCCGTCGATCATGATTTGTGCCCCCAGATCGGCGAGGACGGGTTGGATGTGGGCGCAGACCTCGGCTTCTTCTTTCGAGACGCTGTCGATTTTCACCAGTTCGATAAAGGTCTGGGCCAGTCGATCCTCATTGATCATCGTATTCTCCCGAAACCATCATCGTTGGGGGTACAATTTCGTTGACATCAAAATCGATGCCGCTTAAGTTGGGGCCGTTTTCCAGCGCGGAAGTGCGCGGCTAGCTGGTGCGGCCCCCGGACTTCAAATCCGGTGTGGGGCGCTAATACCGTCCCGGGTGGGTTCGATTCCCATGCACTTCCGCCATTTTTTATGTATTTTCAACAACATGCTTTTTTATACCTGCAGCATGTGCGGATTTTCCTCGGCTCCAAGATCGCCGGTATTCTCTATACCACACTCCCTAGTCCTCTACAAAAGAGCCTTTTCGAAGCTTATAAAAAAAATGGGCTGCTACGTTCGCTTCCGATCAGTTTATGATAGGACTTCCAAGTCCATTACATCCTTTATCATTGGCAAGGATTTCATCACTATTGTCTTTGCAGACATATTAAAAAATTATCGCAGCTTAAATTCCGCAATGGTAAAGGGTATAAAAGATATGGATATTTTAGGAATCTCTTGCTTTTATCACGAAAGTTCCTCATGCTTTGTCAAAAACGGTAAAATTATTGCCTCTGCCCAAGAAAGGCGGAATCTATCTTATGCGAATCAATAAAATCCGCTTTTTACTTTTTTTCACATTGGTGATTTTTCTTGTATTGGTTTTTTGGGGAAACAAGATTTCTCGGGATCCGTCCATCCAATTCCTGTTTCATAGTGGCAATGGGAGCTGGATAGTCCCCACCAAAGAATTCAACTTGATGATGCAGCGATACCAGAAGAATCTCACTGCGTTTCGAAGGACGGTAGTTATCGACCGGCAATTCATCAGGCCTGAATTGCATATCAGATTGTTTAAATCCGGAAGGTTATTTATTAATGGCTATTTGGTACAGGAGTTCAATCGAAAAGAAACCGACTGGAAAAAAACCATTACCGTGGTGATGGATAAAATTCCACCGGGAGAATACGAATTTCTCGTTGAAGTCGCCAACGAGAATGGCCCCCCTGCACTACTTGTTTATTCTGAAGATTTGAATATTTTCACCGATGAAAAATGGGAATCATTTGACACGAAAAATGAAGTTTGGTCCTCTGTTAAATTAGCAAAAAAAAGAACAATTACAGAATTATCCAAAAAATTCACGCCTGCGTATAAAGCCTTGTTCTCAACGCTTCACGCCGCACTCTTATTGGCAGCATTCTATTTTATTACGTTGAATTTGACAAGGCGATACGGCATAAGTATTGAATCCCGCCATATAAAGTGGGCATTGGTTTTCCTTTATTTAATATTGTCAACAAAAAGGATCATCGAAACCAAACCGGCAGGATTCGACTGGACAGATCATATTCACTATATCATATTTATTGCTGAAAACATGAAGCTCCCACTCGCTACCGATGGGTTACAAATGTTTCAATCGCCATTATATTATATCGCAAGTGCGATCTTATTGAAAATCTTGCTTCTATTTTTCGATTCACAACAATTCCTGAACTATCTTACAATCATCCCATTATTGTGCGGTTTGGTGTTGATTGAAATTTGTTACCGCTCTTCTCAGCATGCTTTTCCAGACCGCCCCGATCTACAAAAACTGTGCACGGTGATCGGTTCATTCTTCCCGATGAATCTTTATATGTCCCAGTATCTTGGAAACGAACCGCTCGCTGCAGTTTTTACCGCATTGACGGTCATGCTGACTTTTGCCATGATAAAAAAGCCGCAATTGTCATCATCGTTGAAACATCGCTTTTACCTTGGCGCCAGCATCGGGTTGGCACTATTGTCCAAGGTGACAGCCGTTTTGATCATTGCGCCGGTTTTAATTGTTTATATTATTATTCAACATTCCGATAGCATCCAGTGGAAACACATATTTAAAAATGCGGGTTTTATTGCACTGATTATCATTACATTTAGTGGATGGTATTATATCAGGAACTGGGTTGTTCTGGGCAAACCGTTTATGGGCGGTTGGGATCCGGATAGAGGGATACTTTGGTGGCAGGATCCAGGTTATCGCACTGTATACGACTTTTTTATATTTGGTTTTTCTTTCATACATCCAGTATATGCTGCCACCATAGGATTTTGGGACGGAATCTATTCAACGATTTGGGTAGATGGATTTCTAGGTGGAATGGCATCCTATACCCATCGCCCACCTTGGCGTTATGACTTTGCGTTATCCAACGTTTGGTGGTCGATTATACCCTCTGCCGGGATCATTGTTGGCATGGTTCGTTCAGCGTTCAGTGCTGGAAAATCCAAGAATCTGACGATGGTTTTTTCGAGCGCCTGTATCGTGATGTACTTTGCAGCTATACTGTATCTATACCTGCTTCTTCCTATTTACAGCACCGTGAAAGGAACGTACACGCTGGGTCTGCTTCCTTGTTATGCAGTCATCTGTACCTATGGTCTATCTCATTTCATGAAAAATAAACTTCTCAAGCATTTCATCAATCTGTCGATTTTTCTTTGGGCTGCGTATTCCTATATCGGCTACTTTCCCATATAGAGCCCTTTTTCAAAAAAGGGTAACCATTTTGATTTTCGTAGATAGAATTGGTTAAAAAGACCATATAAGGAGAATCTCATGCCCGCCGGCCATAAACCTCCAAAGGAAGCGCGATCTCGGCGGAAACTCCCGCCCCTGTTCTTCAAAGATGCGGGCAACGTCCAGCAGCCGGGCTTTACCCGGGATTTTCTGACCGGGTGTCTGGCGTTGGTGGCCGCGGCGGTGATCGGGCTGGTGCTGGTGCCGCTGCTGATCCTCGTCTTCAAGCTGAGCGCGCTTCTGGTCGTTCCCCTGGGTCTGCTCGCCATTTTTGTCATCCTCACCGCCTTTTTAGGCCGGATCATCAACCTGCTCCGAACCCGATGGCCGCAGGGGAAAGGATGATCGGTGAATTGGTTGATTCGTTAAAGCGTCAGAAGGGTATTAGCCAAAAGCCTTGGGCCGCTTTTCCCACTCGACCAATCGACCCATTGACCATTCAACCACGCTCCAAGGAACCCATGAGCGAACCCGCTCACTATGACCCGAGAAGCAAAATCAGCACCGTCCCGGCCAGCATCAGCACGACGCCGGAAAGCCGGATTTTCATGTGGGTTTCCCGGAAAAGCAGCCCCCCGTAAATCACGCCGAACAAAACGCTGAGCCGTTTCAGGGCGATCATGTAGGCCGCCTTGGCAAGGGCGATGGCATAGGCATGGAGCACGCCATGGGCGAAAAAAAGCATTCCGGCCGCCGCCCCTTTTGCCGGGGACTGCGCAAGGGTCCGGATCTTTACGCCGCCCAGCCAGATCAGTCCCAGACTCAGCAGCAGACTGAAGCCGGAAAAAAACGATAGGGTGAAAAACAGCGGCGAAGAATGAAGAATCCCCTTTTTTCCGACCACCGCCGCAAAGCTGAACAAAAAAGCTACGAAAAACATCTGCCGGGACCCGGGTTCTGCCAGAAACGCCCTCAACGGTGTGAACAGCCGCCGGTCCCTCGGATCGATGTTCAACACATAGCCGCCAATGCAGGTGACTCCGATGCCGATGTTGCCCCAGATATTGGGCAGTTCTCCCAGAACCAAGCTCCCGGTGAAGATCATGAAGGCGGGTGTAAATGCCAGATACGGCACGGTCAGGGAAAGCGGGGAAATACGGATCGCATTCACGTAGATCAAGAAAGCGATTCCGTTGATGGGCAGCGAGGCCAGGTAACATCCGTAGAACACCGCGTCCAGCGCCGGCACAGGCACAAAGAACAACGAGAGAGCATACAAGGGAAAACCATAAACCAGGGGAAACGCGGCCATGGCAAACGACCCAAGGGAAGAAAAATGGCGTTTGATCCAGGCGTCCTGGGAAGCCGTGGCAACGGCAGTCAGCAGGGAAAGCCATGCCCAGAGCATGCCGCCTCTCTTTCCCGCCGGCGTCGGAGTCCGGAAAAATCCAGATCTATACGCTTCAATTCCACTTCGAGCCGATTCCGGGTTTGTTGGGTTGGCATCGTTTGCAGATCAGCCCGGCCAAGGGGCGGTTCAAGGTTCAAGAGTAACCCGAGGAAATTTTAGACGTTTCATCAGCCGCTTTTTCCGGGACCGCAAACTATGGGATCGCCTTTTTTCACTCTTTTTTGAAGATCCAGACATTGCTCCGCGGCCATTGCTGCGGATCTGGGCCGCGGGCTGCGCAGGCGGAGTTGCCCGGGATTTTGGAGCGGCTCGCAAAGGGCGGCTTTCTGGTCGTCGGCAGCCACGAGCGGCTTCCGGACGGGTTCGAATTCATGCCCCGCGACCCGGAGAGTCCACATATCTATATTCGCAGTGCTTCGCACTGCGAATGAGGCTGGGAAGCCAGACAGAGGATGCCGATGTCGGATGTCAGGAAAAACTCGAATTCGGATATACGATATCCGAGGTCCGAAAAATCACATGAGAAAAATGTTTTTTTTCCGACATCTGACCTCCGACATCTGACATCTGGTTTTTTCTCATCCTCCCGGCTTCCCGGCATAACAGCCTCCCAGCTTCCTGGCCTCCCAGCCTTCCAGCAGGGACAGCCCGGCTGCAGCGCTCACAAGCGCTGCAGCTTGGCCACCGCTTCGATGTGAAACGTGTGGGGAAAGAGATCGACCGGCTGAACCTCCACGATTCGATAGGCCTCGGCAAGAAGGCCAAGGTCGCGGGCCAGGGTGGCGGGGTTGCAGGAAACGTAGACGATCCGCTCCGGCAAGAGGGTGAGCAGCTGTTCGACGACGTCCTTGTGCATGCCCACCCTCGGCGGATCGATGATGATCACCTCCGGCCGCTCCCGAAACCCGGTCAGCACATCACGGATGTCGCCCCGGATAAACCTGCAGTTGTCGATGCCGTTTCGCCGGCAGTTGCGCTCGGCATCGGCCACGGCGCTTTCCACCATCTCGATGCCGGTTACCCTGGCCGCTGCCTTTGACAGCCACATGGCAATCGTGCCGGTACCGCAGTAAAGATCGAGCAACTGTTCTGTGCCGGTCAGCCCAGCAAAATCCGCCGCAACATTGTAAAGCGTCTCAGCCCCCCGGGTATTGGTTTGAAAAAAAGAGTTGGCCGATACTTCGAAGATCAGGCCGCCGACCCGCTCTTCGATCACCGGAGCTCCGGAAAGAAGCCGTTCCTTTTCGCCCACGGCGATGCCGGCTTTTCGCGCCGTGATGTTGTTCACCACAGAGACCACCGCCGGATATCGCGACCGCATGGCTTCCGCCAAAGGCTGCAGCAGTTCGGGCCGGTCTTCGGAGGTGACGATGTTTACCATCCACTGATCGAAGAATACCGAGTGGCGCAGCATCACAAAGCGCCAGTATCCCTGGTGTGAGCGAAGCCCGTAGACCGGAACGCCCGAATTCCGGATAAAACCTCGCACCTCCTCCAAAAGCCGGTTTCCCAACTCGGGCATCAGCAGGCAAACCCGGGTGTCCAACACCTTGTCAAAGGTTCCGGGCACGTGCAGCCCCACGGCAAAATCCCGCTGCACATCTTCTTTGCCGAGTTCTTCGGAAAGAAGCCACCGGCGGTCCGAACAGGTAAACTCCATCTTGTTTCGGTATCCGAAAATGCGTTCTGAAGGGATCGTCTCCGCCACCGGTACATCATGGATCTGCCCGATGTGGGACAGCGCCTCGGCGACGTGCCGGCGCTTGAAGGCGCACTGCGCCGAATAGTCCACGAACTGCCACTTGCAGCCGCCGCAAGTGCCGCTGTACGGACAGGGGGGCTGTACCCGGTCCGCCGACGGCGCCAGAATCTCGACGGCCCGGGCCTCGGCATAGCTCTTTTTCTTTTTAAAAATCCGGGCACTGACCGTGTCTCCGGCAAGGGCGCCGTCGACGAAAACCGCAAAGCCGTCGGGCTTGGCAAGCCCCCTTCCGCCAAAGGCGATGTCTGTAACTTCGAGAGTGAGTTCCTGTCCTTTTTTCATAGCCTGCTTTTTTTCCGATGGTCTGGTTCTCAGAATAAAAATGCCTGAAAAAACCGTGCAGGGTTCTATGTTGATGTTTATCATATTGCAATACTAATTATACCTGATCTGAGCGATTGTGCGATGCCTTTCAGCCAATCCCGGCTGGCATCCGGGCGGGGGTGAACCCGGCCCCTACCCACAGGGGGGCCATGGCATCGTAGGGGCACGCTTTATGCCCGCCCGCAGAAAGGTCCCGGAGAAAAATCGCTCAATTTAGGTATGGTAAAATTGTCGAAGCGATTTTATCAGGGAATGGGTATGATGAATACGAATACGCCCGAAGGTGTTGAGCCGATCATGTTCACGGCCGGCGGTTTTTTGCTCCACGGATGGCTGCACCTGCCGGAAACGGATCGCGCGCCCTTCATTGTCGGCTCCCACGGCCTGTTGAGCAGCGGCGACTCCCCCAAACAGATTTCCCTGGCCCGGGCCTGCGCCGGACAGGGCCTCGCCTTTTTCCGATTCGACCACCGCGGCTGCGGCAGCAGCAGCGGCCTTTTCCAGAGCGACACCAGCCTGGCGGCCCGCTGCGCGGATCTGCAAAGCGCCGTTGATCTCCTGCTGCAAAGAACCGACTTGTCGGACAGCTTCGGCCTTTTTGGCAGCAGCTTCGGCGGCACGGTGTGTCTTTCTGCCGCGGGACAGGCTTCGGCGTCGGTTATGGTCGTCAACGCCGCGCCGGTGAGGAGCCGGACGCTCTCCAGCACGGATGTGATCGCTGCCGGCCCATCGCATATCGACGCTTCCTTTTTTCGGGAAAACCTCCAATTCGACGTCTCAGAGGGCCTGTCCCGGCTTCGGTCCGTTCTTGTCTTCCACGGCGACGAGGACCGGGTGGTTCCTGTTGAAAACGCCCACGAGATTTACGAGACTGTGGGCCGCCCGAAAAAACTCACCATACTCGAGGGAGGGGACCACATGATGAGCCGAAAATCTCATCAGCTTCTTTTCGTTCGCGAGGCGGTTAAGTGGTTCAAGATGCATCTGGTGCCGGGAGAGGGAATGGTTGCCTGAATTGACTTTGGTCCGTCAATGTTGAACCGCGGACCTTGCGCCGGAAACCGGCATGTCCAGACAACAGAACCGATTTTCAGAAACAGGAGACATCATGCCTGAGGAATCATCCAAAAAATTCGTCAGAAGGGCTTTTGTCAAGACCGCGATCCGCCGGGTCTTCGTTCTGATGGCCGTCGCCGGTGTAGTCTACGGAATGGTCGCCATGGTCTATGCGACAAAAACCATCTTCAAGGTCAAAAAGAACTACGCGGTGGTGCTGGAAAAACTTGGCGGCCAGCGCCAGGCGGTGACCAAGGTCGGCTGGCATGTTCGCCTGCCCTTTTTCACCCGCATCGAACAGGAAGTCCCGTTGATGAATCAGACCCTGTTTCTGTCGGGCCAAATGGAGCCGATGCGGATCATTTCAAAGGAGAGCGTTGCGCTGTGGACGTCTGCGGTTCTCACGTATCGCATCCGCGACCTGAACAGATGGGCCATTGAAAATCTCCATCCCCAGCAGCTTCTCCAGGGGGATTACGACGGCATCGTCAAGGACATTTTGCAGGCCCAGGAGGTCAACGAACTGGTCAGCAACCGCGAGTTGATCAAGGAGGATATATTCCTGGCCCTTAAATCCCGCCCCATCAACGAGGGAGGCCCCACCCTGGAGGAAAAATACGGCGTTGAAATCGTCAGCTTCGTTCTGAAGGAGACCCGGTTTGGAGACAAACTCATCGAGGCCAGCGAAGAAAAAAAGCGGCGGCAGTTGATCGCCGAGGCGGAAAACTATGCGGCCGATCAGGAAGCCAGCAGGATCCGTAAACTGTATGCCGCCTATCTTGACGGCATCGAATCCCTTCAAAAAACCGTCGGCCGGAAAGACGGGAGCACCGACAGGGCGCTTTTGGAATTTCTGACCCAGCAAAAATGGGCAACGGCCTACGAAAACAACGCCGAAGGACAGCGGACAGTGGTCATCCAGAACACACAGACGAGTCCGGGGCTGACCCTGCCGGCAGCCGAGCCGGCCGCTGCCCCATCCTCCGGCAAGAAAACCGACAGCGGCGGCGAAAGATGACGACAAGAAAAACCAAAGAAAAACAGTATGTCAGGCTTCCGGAAAAGCGGATCCGGGAAATTCAGGAACTGGTGGCCTCCTGGCCCTACGAGACCAAAGCGTTCATGCGCTCCCGGTTGAACCAGTACCGCCCGCCGTCTGCCTTCCTTCATCGGCTCTTGGGCGGCCTTTTTTCCCTCTTTACGACGGCAAAGGAGCGACGGTTTACGATCTTGAGGGACCCCCAGGTCGTCAGCGACTGGCAGCGGCGCTTCGAACTGTCCGGGCAGACCAATCCTCAGGAGGCCTGGAACAAGCTCCTGGAAAAGGAAGTGTCGGCAAACGACTATGCCTACATGCTGTCTTTGCTCGACCGGGAACTGGTCGATGTCCACGTTCCCCTGGAGCTGCGCAGCCTGTTCGAAAAGATCTATCGGGTGCATATCCGAAAAGAATATCTTTCGGATTCCGGGGTGCCCAAGGCTCCCCTGATCCTGATCACCGGCCCCAGCGGCGGCGGCAAGACCTCCACCCTGACCGAGACGGTGGAAAAGGTGGTGTTCGAAAACGAAGTGCTGCCCGAAATCGACTTCGACCAGAAAAAAGAAGAGCTGCTGGCCGACGAGCCGTTTTGGAAAAGTCTGGACGAGATCGATCCGGCCCTGGCCGGTGAAATCGAGCGCAGAAAAAAACTCCGCTTCTACAAAAGCCTGGCCAGGATTCCCGTGATACGCCGGCTGCTCAAGCACCGCATCACCCATACCCTCTCCAAATTGGAGGAAATTGGGGTCATGGTCGACTATTCGATGGTCACCCCCAACGACTACCAGACTGCCCTGGCCGGCGAACCCGGCAACTATTTCAAGAAGGCCATGGGCGACCCCGGCAAAACGAGCATCCGACACGTGGAAGAGGCCCACAGCGCCTTTGGCCGGGCCGACGGCCGCCAGTCCGGTGTGGAACGCCAGCAGCGGAGCCTGATCGACACCTCCAACATCGTCATCGATGAAATCATCAACGGCCGCAGGGACTGCCTGCTCATCGCCACCACCGATCAGCCCGAGCGCTTTGACACCGCCATCTATCGCAGATTCGTAGAAAAAGGAAAGGTCGTCGAAATCTCCGATTTCTGGAAGAATCCGGAAAACCTCAAGGCCATCGTACGACTGGAACTGAAGAGAAACGACATCCGCATTGCCAATCCGGCGGAAGATTCCTGCCATGAAAATTTCGCCTGCCTGGTCCCGGAAAGCCTCGACCGGGTCGTGGAGCAGCTGATTTCCATATTCGAGGACCGGACCCTGAAGATCATACCGGCCTATGTACGGAAGTTGATCAGCTCGGTGATCGAAATACAGGGGGATTTCCGGCCGGAATACCTGGAAGATTCAGTGCTTGTCCGCCACGCATTCGAGCTGGTCGCCAGGAATTCCTTCGGCGAACTGTACGGCAAATTCGTCGACCGAATGGATCGCCGGGTCAAATGGGAGCAGTATGTAGGCAACGTGAAAAACCTCTTTTCGGAAATGGCCAACAACTCGCTTTTCTATGGCGTCGCAGAAGAAAAAGGCGTTGTCTTGAACGGCCCTCCCGGAAGCGGCAAGACCTTCCTGGTACGCTCCTGGCTCAGTGAAAACGGCCAGGTCCACGACATTTCCGCCAGCCCGAGCTCCCTGCAGGACCCGATCAACCCCATTGACGGGGCGGTTGAAAACCTGGAAAAAATATACGACATCGCCAAGATGATCGCACCGACCGTCGTCTTCTTCGACGAGGGGGATTCTCTCGCCCCGAAGCGAAGCCCCTCGGGAGGACAGCCCTCGGACAAACTCACCAACCGCTTTTTGAGCATCATCGACGGCGAACTTCCCTTGAACAGGGTGTTTACGACCCTGACGACCAACCGGCTGGACATTCTCGATCCGGCATTGATCCGTTCCAAGCGGCTCAAGGTCATGGAGATCTCCGGCCACCTTGGAAAAGAGGACATCCGAAGAATCATCCAAAACAGCCTGAAGGGCATCCCCCTTTCCCCGGGTGTCGACGCCGATGCCATCATCGAGTCGGCAAAGGGGATCTGCTATACCCCTGCGGATTTTGCCGCCTTCGTGGAAAAGGCCAGAAGTCTTCGCAGTACCGAGTTCGAGGTGCTTCAACAACTGCGGCGCCTGGCCGAAAGCGACAACGACGCCCGGAAAAAATTTCTCAAGTTCAACTACAAAACATTGACCGGAATCCTGGATGCCGTCGCCGCCCCCGAGGAACTTCGAACGGCGGTCAAAAAAGATCCACAGGTGTTTGCCGACCGGTATGCTGAAATCCTCCGGATGCTGGAAGAAATCAAGAAAAAGGAAAACTACCCGCTGATGGAGTCGCATCTTTTTTCCGCCCGCCGGGAGATCGCCGAAAGCCCGATCAAAAAGGGCAAGGTCCAGCTCGATGAATTTCTCGAAGCCGAATTGAGCCAGGAACCCCAGGTGGGGTTCATCATCGGTGTCGGGGCCAACGACGTGTCGGGCATGCTGCTGCCCATCGCCACCAGCCTTACCTACAGCCTGTCTTCAGAGAGGGTGCTGGTCACCGGTGCGGTCTCTTCGTCTGCTTCGGCCGCCGCAGAGCTGGACATGGCGGTTCAGATGACCCAGCAGTCGGCCAAGGAAGCGTTGACCATGGTCAAGAACTACATCCAGGGCCTTTCACCGAAAATCAGCATCGCCAAGCTTCTGGGCGAGTTCCTGGAAAAGTACACGATCCACCACCAGCTTCTATCGGCGTCCTACAATGTCGGCGGCCCTTCGGCCGGCTACGCTTTGGCGCTGAACACCCTGTCGGCCCTGCTGCTCATCCCCATCTATCATGACTTCGGCATCACCGGGGCTCCCTGGACCAAAGGCGTCAAAAGGGGCGAGGTGGGCGGTTCGGTCATCATTGGCGGGCACAAGAAAAAAGCGGAAAAGGTGCTGCTGCATCTGCGCCGGATGTACATGCCCCTGCAGAACTACAAAGACCTGGAACTTGAATTCCTTCTCAGCTACTGGAACCAGGACAAGGACATTCTCGGCGTGACCCACTTCGGAGACCTGGTCCCGGAGGTGATCTGGCTCGATCCGGACTATGAAAGCACCCTTCAGGAGTTGATCCGGCTCAGGATCGACTACAAGCGCAACAAATTCAAAGACCAGGTCACCCCCAACGCCATCAAGAATGAAATCCTGAGGAAAAAGGAACGGCTGCGAAGCCGGGTGGAACAGGAGATCTCAGACCGCATCGATGCCATCCGATTTTACTTGCGCAACCCTGTAAAAGATCCGCACCAGTCGCTGGAGGAAATTTTCCGAATCGGCGACCGGAGAGTCCGGGAACCATTCGCTCCTTTTCGCAGCTTTATGTCCCGGCTTCGCGCCGCAAGGCAGTAGCGGCAAAAAACCGATGTCAGAGGTCCCGTCTTCGCCTTCGGCTTCGCCGCGGCAGGCGGAGGTCAGCAACCAATAGAGGACAGACGACAGATGACAGACGACAGCGGTGCTTCGCACCAAGGGCCTAAAAGGCAAAAAAGCCTTCCGATAAGTTTTTCGGGCAGTTGCTGTCATCTGTCGTCTGTCCTCTGTCGTCTGTCCTCTGGTTTTCCTCCGACATCGGTTTTTCAGGGTTCGCCGATTTCGAGTCGTTTCCCCTGCACGTAGACCGCTTTCACCCGATAGAGACTGCCGGGAAGCTGCTCCGGACCGCCGGGGCAGACCAGGAAGCTGGCCGGCCGGCCCGGCGCCAACTGTCTTCCGACATGCTCAACGCCGAGCAGGCGGGCGCCGTGCACGGTGGCGCAGCGCACGGCTTCCGTGCAGGAATAGCCTGCGTCCATCAGCAGTCGGATCTCCTCCAGGCAGCCGCTGCCGTGGTGAACGCAAAGACTGCCGGCATCACTGCCGACGGCCACGACAACCCCAGCTTCTTTGGCCTTGCGGAGCTGATCGAGCTGGTGGTCGAGGTTTTTCTTCGCCCCCTGTGCCTCCCTTGATTCCGGGGCAAGCGCCTCGGCGTATGCCTTCATGGTCACGGCGGTCGGAACCCAGACAACCCTGCGATCGGCCATCTTCAACAGGTTGTCGGTCCCCATGAAAAAGCCGTGCTCGATGGAGTGGCATCCGGCTTCGACGGCACTCTTTACCGCGGCCTGCCCGTTGGCATGCACCATAACCTTCAGTCCGCGAGCCTCTGCCGCGCAGACCGCAGCCTGCAGCTCTTCGCGGGAAAACTGCGGCGGCGTGGTCTTTCCAAATCGAAGAAGACTGTTGAGCCCTGAATTGACGATCTTGATATGGTCCGGTTTTTCGACCGCTGCGGCTGCATCGATCGCTTCGGCAAGTGTCTTTCCCGCCTCCGGAGATCGTCCGATCAGCTTTCCGTAGCGGCCGCTGCCGCGCCACGCCTTTCCGGCCGCCCGGATCACAAAGCCGGGAAACTTTTCCTGCGCTACCGTCTGCCGAAACCGCAGGGTGTGCCCACGGCCGTCTCCCCCGTCGCGCAGCGCCATGACCCCGGAGCCCATGTGCCGACGGATCCGGGCTTCGATTTTCGGCAAGACCTCGGAAAATCCGGCTTCGAGCTGGCGTGTCCTTACCTCGGGATCCCCGTTTCCGGACATGAACAGGTGCACATGGCTGTCGACCAGGCACGGGAGCACGGTGTCCGCGGAAAAATCGAGTACTTCCCTGGGCTGCGCGCCATTTTCAAGGGGCGCAATCCGGCTGACGGCACCGTTTCGCACCTCTATAGCAACGCGCTTCCAGGCGGGTTCTCCGGATCCGTCGAGAAGCCATCCGGCGAGAAGGGTGTATCGGTCATTATCAGGCAAGCTGTCGGACCTTCCTAAATACATGTTGATTGGTTAGAGCGCTTTTCAGGATAACGTTCCGATTGCAGCGGTTACTGAAATATTCATTGTGTTGTTCATTGCATCTACCGTTGCCCGGCCCAAGCGCTCTAAAATTTTTTCTTCATTTTTGCATGGGAGTCGGAGATACTGAATTGAAAGGGTCTCCAGTACCGAACAGAACCGAACCGAAACAACGTTTTATAATATAGGGATTGTCAAACAGCCGTGGCATAGCTGCGAATGCCCATCTTGCTGGCGAATCCGAGGCAGCTCAAACGGAACGTAATTATGACAATCCCTATAAATGGTTGAATCGCCAATTGGTAAAAAATCAACCAATCATCCTTCTAACGAACCGACAACAGATTTTCATATTTCTTCAAAAATTTCCGAACGGCCGGAAGGTAGCCTTCGGTTTGGCTCGAATCGCTGTGCCCGGCGCCGGCTGCGGCGTAAAAGTCGGCCTGGCCAGGCGAAAAGCTGTCTCGCAAATCTTTGGCAAACCGGATGGGAAAGCGCCGGTCTTCGGTGCCATGGATGATCATGACAGGCATCTTCACGGCAGGGGCCAGCCTGGCCGGACTGACCTTGTCGGGCATGCCCCGGTATCCCACATTCATCCAGAACAGGATGCCGGGACCGAAAACCGCACCGAACAGCGGGTTGAACCAGCGGTAGAGACTGAACAGGGACCGGTTGGTGTAGGCATAGCTTCCCTCCAAAAAGAGCAGTCGCACTTTGCCCGGATGCCTTGCCGCGGCGATGACGGCACCGGCCGAGCCGGCCGAGTGGCCATACAGAATTACGGGCTCGTTTACCCAGTCGAGCACCGCTTCGATGTCTTCGGCAAATCGAACCGCGTTCATGAACCGGTATGGGCTCGATCCTCCATGGTCACGAGCGCTGTGGATGACGGCGGAAAAACCAAGCCTGGAAAAAATTCTCGCCCTGGAGACCATCCGATCCCGGTTGCGGCCCCATCCATGGGCGAAAACGACGATTCCCCTTGAGTTTTCCTCTAGATCGATCCGCCAGACTTCGAGAGTCCCTCCGTCCTTTGCCGGAATCCGGTGGTCGCTCACGGCTCCCCAGTCGGGAAATTCAGATACCGGGTTTCGCGGCAAACGGTGAAAGAGCACCGTCAGCACAAGGGTCAGCAGTGCGTATCCTCCAAGCAGGGCGACAGCGATGATCAGCAAATTGGACATGGCAGGCTTTTACCCCCTGGATCGACCGTGGTCAACCGGGACCGATGTTTTTTTCGAGGGCATCGCCTGAGCTGACGGTTGAAATAGGCTGTGCATGGCTTACCTTAATCTCACCCTGTTGTTTGATACAGTCTCTTGTCATTTTGTCCCCATATCAAGACCAAGGAGAAGCACCATGACCAAAGCGATCGTCATGAACGAAACCGGAGGCCCGGAAGTGCTCCAGTGGGTAGACTTCGATCCCTTAGAGCCCGGTGACGGGCAAGTCCTGGTCCGCCATGAGGCGGTGGGGCTCAACTATATCGACGTCTACCATCGCACCGGCCTGTATCCCCTCCCCTCTCTTCCGGCCGTACCGGGATTGGAAGGCGCAGGGGTGGTGGAATCGATCGGACCGAATGTGGCCGAGTTCGCCCCCGGAGACCGGGTGGCCTATGCCGGCGTGCCGGCAGGTGCATACGCCCAGATACGGACCATTCCCGCTCACCGGCTCGTCAAGCTGCCCGATGCCCTCTCCTTTGAACAGGGAGCGGCCATGATGCTCCAGGGGATGACGGCCCGATACCTGCTGAGGGGGTGCTACGATGTCCAGGATGGAACCTGGATTCTCATCCATGCGGCGGCCGGCGGGGTCGGCACCATTGTCTGCCAATGGGCAAAGTATCTTGGGGCGCAGGTCATCGGCACCGTCGGGTCTGCGGAAAAAGCCCAAAAAGCGACTGCGCACGGCTGTGATCATCCGATCGTCTACACCGAGGAAAATTTTGCCGACCGTGTCCAAGAAATCACCGGCGGCCGAGGGGTTGACGTGGTCTACGATTCAGTGGGCCAGGCGACGTTTCTCCAATCCCTGACCTGTCTGCGGCCAATGGGAATGATGGTCAGCTTCGGGCAGTCTTCCGGACCGGTGGCCCCCCTGGACCTCAAGGCCCTGGCAGCGAACGGCTCCTTGTTTCTGACCCGGCCCAGCCTCATGAACTATACCGCAAAACGGGAGGATCTGCTGGCCCACGCCCAGGACTTATTCGACGTGGTGCAAAAGGGAGCCGTTACCATAGAGATCCGTCAGAAGTATCCCTTGAAGGAGGCGGCCCAGGCCCACCGGGATCTGGAAGACCGGAAGACCACCGGTTCTACGATCCTGCTCCCATAATACATGCGCGGAGTGAATGTATCAGGGCGGCTTCGCCGCCGAACAGCGATAGAAAATCGGTTCTCTCCCATTTTGAGCGATTATTTCTTCGGAGCTCTTTCCGATCGGGCATAAAGCCCGCCCCTACGAGGCTATCGCCACCCCTCAGGTAGGGGCGGGATTCATCCCCGCCCGCATTCCCTGCGGTTTTTTTCCGAAGGCAATCGCAAAAGGGCTCAGATCAGGTCTCTATAAAACTCAGGTTGCATCCAACCGACGTCCATTGGCCGCCGGCGCTACCCTGCATTTTTCTGGATAAAAAAATCATCAAGTTGAATCAGGCTGCAACCTTTTCCGCCAAGGCGAGGATAGCGTCCGAATCGGAAAGGCCGGCGATAAAGCGCCGGGGAATGCCACTGAGCCCGACCTGCGCTCCGACCAGGGCGCCGGTGAGCATGGCCCGGGACATGTTCTGGCCGCCGCCGTTGACGGCGTGAAGCACGGCCTGTTCAAAATCGTCCTGGTAGCGGGCCGCCAGGTAATAAGCAGCAGGAAGCATGCAGACAATCGAGCAGGGCATGCCGTAGACCAGGGATACCTTCCATGCCGGTTCGATGACCACGTCTGGGTCTTTGGCCGCCCGCCAGATGTGGGAGGGGAACAGCAAACCGTCTGGAAACGGGAGATCGGCCGACGGAGGTTCGGGGGCCTGATCGTAGTGCTCCTTGTTTTCGGCCAGCACGGCATGGGTGTACGGCAGTTCGCCCTTTTCGACCATGGCGTAGAGCGTCGACGACAACTCGCCGTCCAACGGCAGCCCGCGTGTCAATGCCCCGACCACCGTGCAAAAAGACATGCTCAATGCCGCCACGAAAGGGTCGATGTGGGTGAGGCGGATATTGGAGGATACGAACCGGGCGGCCTGTCCCGGGTGCAGGGCGTAGCGGGCGGCCAGCACCACGGCTCTTTCGGCCGCCTCGGTGGTGTCGGCGTAGTCTCCGGTGCGGCCCCACGGCGTTCCTTGACTGATCCGGGCCCGGTAAAGCTCCCGGATCGACTGGTTGGTGTATCCCCCGGGGCCGGAATGGGGCGAGCCGTCCATCTGCGACAAGATCCTTTCGTCCAGCCGCCGGGTAAAATCGGCCTCGTCGTATCCGCCTTTTTCCACGACGCTGTCCAGCAGCTCCAGGGTGATCAGACCGGTCTGGGACAGATCTCCGGCTTTGAATCCCTCGTGGTAGCGGCCCGGTTTCGGGTCGGTGTAGTCGTCTATCCAGGAACCGTAGTCTTTCCTCATCTGCTCAAGATCATAGTACCAGTGAGGGCCAAGCCCGAGGGCGTCTCCGATGAGGGCCCCCATCACCGCACCGGCGGCACGGTCTCTGATATCGATTTTATCGCTCATCTTTCTTTTCCTTTCCAGGTGCCATTCAAGATATCATTTCCCAAACCGGGAAACCCTTCGAATCCTGCCCTCATCGCTCCGAACGACTCCGTTGAAAATGGAACCGCAGGCTGGTTTTTCTGGATCCTCATTCGGCGTCTTTTTTCGTCCTGCATCGCCGAACCAAGGATGAATCCGGGTTAGCCCGAGAAAAGCGGCAGGCAACTTCCCCGGTGAATCCAGATTCGGGAAAACGGCGTTCCCACTTTGGCCACGCTGGCTTCGAGGGTTTTCGGATCGATGTGGATCTGCTTCGATGCGTACATCGCATCCCACGGCTCGATAATCACCGCACCTTCGTCCAGCTTGATCATCCGCGGCCGAATCGGTTCCCCCCAGGGGCGAGTAGGGCTTTCGGCCATCAAGTCCGTCAGGGTGTCGAACCGCTCTTTGAACGGCCGGAGCAGCACCACGGTGGCAGAGGGGATCAAAGACATGTCTTCTGCGGTTTTCATTAATTTTTGGAATTTACACAAGGTGCGACCCGGCCGCGGCTTGACATGCGCCAAACTGCGGTTACATTGATATTCCGATACGTGTGCAACAGATGACAATTCATTTCTGAGGTTCGACAGATGCTCGACGCCCTCGATCCCCTGCTGCTATCCCGAATCCAGTTCGCCTTCACCGTCTCGTTTCACATCATTTTTCCGGCCTTTACCATCGGCCTGGCCAGTTGGCTGGCCGTGCTCGAATGGCGGTGGCTGAAGACGGGAAACCAGGTGTTTGCCGAAACCTACCAGATGTGGGTCAAGATCTTTGCCGTGACATTCGGCATGGGGGTAGTCTCCGGCGTGGTGCTTTCGTTCCAGTTCGGCACCAACTGGTCGGTCTTCTCGGACCGGGCCGGAAACGTCTTGGGGCCCCTTCTCGGCTACGAGGTGCTGACCGCCTTTTTCCTGGAAGCTTCGTTTCTGGGCATCATGCTGTTCGGCTGGAACCGGGTGAGCCCGAAAATGCATTTTGCCGCCACCGTCATCGTAGCGGTCGGCACCCTGATCTCGGCGTTCTGGATTCTTTCGGCCAACAGCTGGATGCAGACCCCCCAGGGGTTTCGCATCGGACAAGACGGGTTGTTCTATCCGACCGACTGGATCAAGGTCATCTTCAACCCCTCCTTTCCCTATCGCTTCGTTCACATGGTCACGGCCGCCTACATGACCACCGCATTCGTGGTGGCAGGCGTCGGCGCGTACTACCTGTGGCGCGGCCTGCATGTGAGCCACGCCCGAGTCATGCTCGGCATGGCCATGATCATGGCGGTGTTCGTCGCCCCGGCCCAGCTTTTGTTTGGCGACATGCACGGGCTGAACACCTTCGAGCACCAGCCGGCCAAAGTGGCGGCCATGGAAGGGCTCTGGGAAACCGAAAAAGGAGCACCCCTGGTGCTGTTCGGATGGCCGAACCAGGAAGAAGAGACAACCAAATATTCTTTGGAAATTCCAAAGCTTTCGAGTTTTATCCTCACCCATGACCTCAACGGTGAAGTTCGCGGGCTCAAAGAGTGGCCCAGCGAAGACCGTCCGCCGGTGGCCTGGGTGTTCTGGTGCTTTCGGATCATGGTGGGCATCGGAATGCTGATGATCGCCACGGGCCTTGCGGCCCTGGTGCTCTATTTCAAAAAGCGGCTGTTCGAAACCCGCTGGTTCCAGTACTGGTGCATGGCCATGACCCCGGCGGGGTTCATCGCCGTGCTGGCCGGGTGGTTTGTCACTGAAATCGGCAGGCAACCGTACATCGTTCAAAACGTCATGCGGACCGCCGAATCGATGTCACCGGTTACCGGTCCCCCGATCGCCATCTCTCTTGCGGCTTTCATCGTCGTGTATGGGGCCATCTTCGGGGCCGGAAGCTACTACATTGTAAAACTCATCGGAAAGGGTCCGGTTTCTTCCGATGAAACCTTCGGGGCTCATGGCTTGAAAAAACCGCCGCTGTAGAGCTCCTGCAAATCGGCAGGGGGCGTTGCACTGCAAACGAATCTCTCTGCAGTAAGCTGCAGGGTATCATCCAGTTGAAAATTACGGAGCGCGCATGTTCAACCTCGGAAACTTCGTGGATCTTCCCCTTGTCTGGTACGGCCTGATCGGAACCGCCGTATTTCTCTATGTTATGCTGGACGGATTCGATCTGGGAATCGGGATACTTTTTCCGTTTGCCCCCACCGACACGTGCCGGGACCGGATGATGAACTCCATCGCGCCGTTCTGGGACGGAAACGAAACCTGGCTGGTGCTCGGCGGCGGCGGTCTTCTGGCCGCCTTTCCCCTGGCCTATGCGATCCTGATGCCGGCGCTCTACATCCCGGTGATTCTCATGCTGCTGGGGCTGATTTTCAGGGGAGTCGCCTTCGAGTTTCGGTTCAAGGCCTCCGGCAATTCCAGAAAAATCTGGGACTATGCCTTTCATTTCGGCTCCCTGACCGCCGCCGTCATGCAGGGGATGTTCCTGGGGGCCTTTGTCCAGGGGGTAAAGGTGCAGGGTCGAGGCTATGCCGGCGGGGCCTTCGACTGGCTTAACGCTTACAGCGTCATGACCGGCATCGCCCTGGTATTCGGTTACGCCCTGTTGGGCGCCACCTGGCTGGTGATGAAAACCGAGGACGAAACCCAGACCTGGGCCCGGAAAACCGCCGCCTATGTTCTCGGATACGTGGGGTTGGGCATTGCCCTGGTGAGCATCAGCATGCCGGTCATGAACGACGCCATCCGCGAGCTGTGGTTCAGCTTCCCCAACATCTACATTCTTCTTCCCATCCCTTTGGGCACTGCGGTCCTGTTCGCGCTCATCTGGCGAGACCTTCACACCGGTCGGGAATACCGGCCTTTTTTCCTGAGCGTCGGCATTTTTCTGGCCGCCTACCTCGGGCTGGGGATCAGCCTGTGGCCCTGGCTGGTGCCCTTCAGCGTCACCTTCCGCCAGGCGGCGGCCACCGCCGAGTCCCAGTCGCTTCTGTTGGTGGGAACCGTGGTGATGCTCCCGATCATCCTGGGCTACACCGCCTACTGCTACTATATCTTCCGTGGCAAGGCCTCCCACGATGCCTTTTACGGATAAACAAAAGCAGTGGCTCTGGTTCGTCGGCCTCTGGTGCGCCGGTCTGGCCGGCGCGTTTGTCCTGGCTCAGGCCGTGCGCTGGCTGTTTCAGTTTTGAAATGTTTCAAAACCCCATCGCGCACTTAATCTTCACGGCGCGTCCCACGCTGCACCATATATGATCAAACTGATCGATTGAGCTCAAAAAATTCGAATACAATTCCGTCGAGTGAACCTTGAATTTTGAATCCCGCCAGCAAGCGCGGAGCTGTCGTCTGTCCTCTGTCCTCTGTCATCTGGTCCTTCCGACCTCCGACATCTGACAACCCTTATCTTACGACCACTCTATCGGTACCGCACTTCTTTTTGAAGTTTCCAGCTGAGCTGATCTCAATGTATGACGCTCCCTGTTTGGGCCCAAAACTGCCTGCCAGGACGACGATCAGGTCTTCATCCTTGAAGTGCTTCTCCGATATCAGCCGGCAGATTGATTGTTGCAGGGGCTCATTGGCGGTAATATCCATGGCGACGTGTTCAGCATAAACACCGTAGGAAAGCGATAACTGTCTCACCACCTTTTCATCGTAAAGCTGGGCATAAATCGGATTGGGGCCCCGATACGCAGCCAGGGCCAGAATAGACTTCCCGGTCAGTGAATCAGCAACAATTGCTGCGGTGCCCAACCTCAATGCTGCTTTTACTGCCGCTTTGGCGAGGTAGGCGGCAACAAGTTCGCTCTCCCAATACGGGGTATCAATATAGCCTGTCTTTTTCTGCTCTACCTCAGAGGCTATTTTTGCCATGGTGACAACGGCAAGCTCCGGGTATTTTCCGTTTGCGGTTTCTCCCGAGAGCATCAACGCATCGGCATAGTCCAGGCAGGCATTGGCCACATCAGAAACTTCTGCCCGAGTGGGTCTTGGGGACTTTATCATGGAATGAAGCATCTGCGTGGCAACAATTACCGGCTTTCGTCTTTCAATGCATGTTCTGATGATGCTTTTCTGGATCAGGGGTATCTGCTCTGTCGGAATTTCAACCGCCAGATCACCGCGTGCAATCATGATACCGTAAGCATGATCAAGAATCTCACCTAGATTCTCAACGCCGTCATAATTTTCAATTTTTGCGATGATCTTTATCGCTGACCCGGTTTCCTCAAGTATCTCCTGAACAGCAATAACATCCTCTGCATTTCTGACAAATGAATGGGCAATGAAATCGAGCTTGTGCTCGGCGGCAAAACGGATAAAACTTATGTCTTTTTCCGACAGGGCCGGCAGCCTGACATGAACCGATGGGATATTGATGCTCTTGCGTGAGCTGATAACGCCATCGTTTTCCACGACACAAATAAGATGTTCTTTCTCTTTATCGATTACCGCAAGAGCCACATTGCCATCATCAATCAGGATACAGCCGCCAACAGGAATATCGTTGAAAATATCCGGATATGATACGCAGATAATATCGTCATGGGATTTCTCTTGTGGTGCCCCTTTGACCCGGATGACGTCTTCATATTTGACAGCCAGGGGGGTTTCCATGTCACAGGTTCTGATTTCAGGTCCTTTGGTGTCTAGAAGAATTCCTATTTTATCGGAAACAGCCCGCGTATTGGTTATGATTTTCAAGGCATCTTCATGGCTCATGTGGGCCGTGTTAAGGCGAACCACATTCATTCCTGCTTTATAGAGACGACCAATGAATTCAACAGAGCAGTTCAATGTTGAAATTGTGGCGATGATTTTGATTTTTCTGTGCATGGTTTACTCGCTTGTGAAATAGGGTATCGGAAAAAAATCATCATGAAGATATGGTGTTTCCTCCGTTACTGCAAGAGAAAGGTCCATAAATCGCAGGAGGGCCGGTTTGGATCATAGGGACATTCTCAACATTTAAATAATGAGAACGACGCTGTGTTGAAAATTGGGCGTTCGGTCTCTGGAGAACAAAATCTGCGGCAATTGTTGCAATTATTACCGAGATTTTAAGAAATATATCAAAAGCACGTAGCAAACATCGGCATTGAGCAGACACCGAGAAAATCGCGCCTAAACTGGAAAGCCGCAGGCGGCGCTGCTCGCGTCGGGCGTATGCCGTTATATCCATAGTTGAAAAAGCGTACGCTATGCCGTACTGTATCGGCAAGTCAAACTATACTTAATTGAGGTTCATTATGCCCACCTTAACAGCAACCGAAGCAAGATCGAAGCTTTACCGACTCATTGACGAGGCAGCGTCATCACACGAGCCGATTGTCATAACGGGGAAACGTGGCAGCGCGGTTCTAATTTCGGAGGATGATTGGCGTTCCATCCAGGAAACTCTATATCTGCTGAATATCCCTGGGATGCGGGAATCAATCCGCAAAGGATTGGCCACCCCGATTGAAGAATGCTCTGAGGATATCGATTGGTAATGTGGCGAGTCGTTTTCACAAAACAGGCTCGAAAAGACGCAAAAAAACTATCCGCTGGCGGATTGCGGTCAAGGACTGAGGCGTTGCTGGAAATCCTGCGTAAAAATCCCTATCAGACACCTCCTCCCTATGAAAAACTTACAGGCGACCTAACGGGAGCCTATACACGTCGCATAAATATACAGCATCGACTGGTAGATCAAATAATAGATGATGAAAAAGTAGTCAAAGTTATCCGAATGTGGACCCATTATGAATAACAGCCGGACCGCATAGCAAGTCGGTGGTGCGGGCGGCGAATAGCCGCCGTCCAGCTCAGTTGTTTGGCGCCCTTTCCTTCTCGCACTGCCGATATTGTTCATTCAATAGGTTTCAAAGCTCACCTTCTCCCGCTGTAGCGATTCTTCCGCGTGGCCCTTCTTTTCTTCTGCCGCATAACCGATCGCCACGATCGACTCGACTTCCAAGTTTTCGGGCAGCTTCAAGAGGCCGGCGATATGCTCGCCAGCGGACGTCCCGGACTCGTGGGGCCGTTTGCGGATCTGGATCCAGCAGCTTCCCAGGCCCAGGTCGGTTGCCGCCAGGTGGACGATGATCGAGGCGATGGAAGCGTCCTCCACCCAGACGTCGGACACCGCCGGGTCTGCGCAGACCACCACCGCCAATGGCGCGTTTTTCAAAAACGCGGCGCCGTGGGGCTTGGCCTTGGACAAATTACCGAGCATTTCCGGATCGGCGACCACCACGAAATGCCAGGGGTTGAACCCCCGTGAGGAAGGCGCCCGCAGGGCGGCCTCCACGATCTGATCCAGCTTTTCCTTTTCCACCGGCCTCTGTTCGAATTTCCGAATACTTCTCCGGGTTCTAAGCAGTTCTACCAGCATCGTTCCTCCTTTTGTAATTTTTTGGAACTATACCAAAACCAGGTCACCCGCGTACAGGGTCCATTTTCCCTGCGGATGTTTCACCACTCCTTTTCGCTGCTGATGCCGCTGCACCCTCTTACCCGGCTGCAAAGGTCCGGAATCATCGCCACGCCATGGCATAAATTGACTCCGAGACGATGAATGTTATAGTACCCACAAGGGCATGGTCTCCGGCAACGCCGGAAACCATGCCTCCTGACCCGCTATCCATCAAGGCAGGGATTTTCTTACAGGGGGATGCAATTTCATGGCAGGCAACACTTTGTCCAGATACGATTTTGAAACCGGCGTGTACCGTCCCCCCAGCGAGGGGGGCAGCTACTCGCTGCTGGTCCGATTCACCCGAAACTGCCCGTGGAACCGCTGCACTTTCTGCGGCATGTATAAAACCGAACAATTCGAGGTGCGCACCGTATCCGAGATCAAGCAGGATATCGACGCCGTTGCCGCACTTTCCGGCGACCTGCAGCAAACCTCGCTCGATCTGGGCCATGAAGGAAGAATTACCCGCGGTGCGGCGGTAGAGCTGATCCGCAAACTACCGGAACTCAATTACCACGCGGGGTTTACCATGGTCTATCACTGGCTTCTTTCGGGCGCCAAGACAGCCTTCATCCAGGATGCCAACAGCCTGATCATGAAGACCGAAGACCTGATCGAGGCCCTTCAATACCTGCGGGCCACCTTTCAGACCATTGAACGGGTGACCTCCTATGTACGGTCAAGGACGCTGGCCCAGAAAAAAGCCGAGGAACTTTCTGCCATTCGCAGTGCCGGCCTGGATCGGGTGCATGTGGGGCTGGAAACCGGAGACGACGACCTATTGAAAAAAATTCGAAAGGGGGTCACCGCCGATGGCCACATCAAAGGCGGCCGCAAGGCATTGGAAGCCGGATTCCAGCTCTCCGAGTACTGGATGCCCGGTCTCGGCGGAAAAGCGATGACCGAAGCCCACGCTGAAAACACGGCCCGGGTACTGAACGAGATCGACCCCCACTACATCCGCTCCCGGCCGCTTCACCCCATTCCGGGAACTCCGCTGGCAGCCCAGGCAAACGACGCCGGATTTGTTATGCTGACTCCGAAAGAGCAGCTCTTGGAAATCCGGCGCATGGTGGAAACACTGGACGTGACCTCCCGCGTGTGCTTCGACCACGCCGGCAACTACTGGAAAGACCGAAACGGCCGGAACATCTTCAGCCACAGCTACGAAGGGTATCAATTCCCGGAAAAAAAGCCGGAAGTTTTGGCCGCCATCGAGGAGGGGCTGGAGGTCAATCGGTAAGGCGCATAGGGCATGGGGCATGGAGCATAGCGCAGAGGGCATGGAGCATGGGGTTAAAGAAAAAAAAGATTTCTTGAATTCCTATCATACCCCTGTGGGCGTCCGACCGGGCAAGGCAACAGCCGTGTACCGTGGCAGTATAGTCCGGCAGCAGCCTGTCGAAAACGGGTCATTCGCCCCTCAACCGCCGTCCTTTGCCCCATGCCCTATGCTCCATGCTCTATGCGCTATGCTCGGCCCCATGCGCCATGCATTCTATGGATAGGAGACCGATGATCCCGCCAAGAACTCTCGAGGCATGAGACTCACCGACCCACGCATGCTCGGCGGGGCCCTTGCCGTGTTTGCCTCGGCCTTCTTCTTTTATTTTTCCACCGTGGTAATCCGATGGTCTCAGTCAGAAGCGGTCATCGACCCTGCCTACTTCGTGTTCGCCCGGTTTCTGCTCGGTTTTTTCGTGGTCTGTCTGCTGATGTGTGCCGGCCGCAGCCTGCCCAAGCCCCGGCGGTACCACCTGTTGATCGGAAGAGCCGTAACCAACTGCGTGGCCGTATACTGCTTTTATAATGCGGTGAAATATACGTCGGTGGCCGAGGCCAACATCCTGAACATGACCTATCCGGTATTTGTGGCGCTGATCTCCTGGGTGGTGCTGCGCCATCAGCGGGATCCGGTCGCCGCAGCCATGGTGGCGGTGGCCTTTGCCGGCATCTGGCTGATCCTGGCCCCGGAAACGATCGCTTTTAAAACGGCGAATCTGTGGGGACTGGGCTCGGGCGTGTCGGCTTCTCTGGCAATGATCTACCTGAACGTCAGCCGGCGGTACCACGACACCAACACGGTGCTGTTTTTCATGTTCGGCATCGGATCGGCGATCATGTTTCTCGGATTTCATGACCGGTTTTTCCGGCCGGATGCTACTGAAATCTACTACCTATTAATGTGCGCTGCCGCCGGAATCGCCGGCCAGTTTCTGCTCACCATCGGCTTTCGTTATGTGACCGCAGTGGAGGGCAGCATCATTTCATCGACCCGGATTTTGCTGGCGGCCCTGCTCGGCCCGTTTTTGGCGGGAGAACCGTTTCTGGGAACAGCCGGCTGGGTAGGCGCGGTGCTGCTGTTTTGCGCCAACGCCGTGATTTCCCTGCGGCGGGTGCAGCCGGAGCAAGGCCAATGACAGATCGCTCACACCCTGGTTCTACCCCCTTGGACCGGACCGGCCTGGAAAAGCGCGTGAACCGTTTCCTTTCTCAGCCGACGGTGGACGCGGCCATAGGCGAACTGTACCGTCGCCTTCCCCCGGCGGCAGCGATCTACCTGGTGGGCGGTGCAATCCGAAACCTGGCCATCGGCGCCATTCACGGGTACCAGCCGGAAATCAGGGACCTGGACCTTTTCATCAACCGGGTGGGCAAAGACACGGTGCTTTCCGAGCGATTCCCGGCGGACCGCTTCGAGACAACCGACCTGGGCGGCATCCGATGGCAACCGGAAGGATGCGGCTACGACATGGACCTTTGCCTGATGAGGGATTTTGTCGTCCTGGTCAAACTGCGGCTATCCCCTACCCTGGACCATCTGCTGGAAACTCTCGACTTTACCATGAACACACTGGTCTACGACCTGAAGCGAAAACGCCTGTACGAGCGAAATGCCTTTTCAGATATCCGGCGTCGGCTGCTGGAGTTCAACACCCGGACTTTCTACACCCGTCTGGCCACCTGCTATCGTGCGCTGCTGCTGCGGCACAAGACCGGCTTCATCTTTTCCGAGGCTGTATTTCGCTTTCTCCGCAGCGAAGTGGACATCGACACGCTCATCGAAGCCCGCCGGCTGTTCCGAGGCCGACACGGCAAGGTCATGGCCGAAGCCCTCCTCGACTACTACGACCGGGTCTGCACCAGCCATGGCTATGACGACTACCTTAACCAGCTTCGTGGATCATGAACCGGGATTTGCTATAGATTCAGTTTGTTATTGACGCTGATCCCTTGGCTGTTGCATGATTCAATAAGATTTGTGCTTCCGGCCAAAACGGAGCAGATGAATGTCCATCGATGCTGAAACGTTGATTGTCTTGACCGGGGCTTTGTCTCTTTTGCTGGGTCTTCTCGTCGCATGGCTGCTCTTGGAGCGGAAAATGACCGCTGCGGTGCAGGAAAGGGAGGGCGCCCTTCGCCGTCTGGAAGCGGAAAAAAACGATCTGGAACGGCGGCTGGCGGTTTCCGAGCAGCGAAACGAAACCATCGAGGTGCTTCGAGGAGAAAATGCCGACCGCCAGGCCCGGCTCGAAGCGTTCCAGCAGGAGCTTCGGGAAATGTCCTCCACCCTTTCCCGGGAAAAGGAGCGCGTTTCTTATCTGTCCACGGTTTCAGAAAAGCTCCAAGAACGCGAAAAGGCAATGGATGTGCTCAGAGACCGGCTCTCGGCCAAGGAGGCGGAACACCGTGAGCTTTCTGCTCGAATGGAAGAAGAGCGTAAAAACATGGACGAAAAGCTGTCTCTTCTGGAGACGGCCAAAAAGGAGCTTTCCAACCGATTCCAAGTCATGGCCCAGGAGATCCTCGATGAAAAAGGGCGGATCTTCGGCGAACAGAGCCAGACCCGGCTCAAGACCCTGCTCGACCCGTTTCGGGACCAGCTTCATGAATTCAAGCAGAAAGTCGAATCCGTCTATGTGGACGAAGCCCGGGAACGGGCGACCTTGAAAAAGGAGATCGAAACGCTTCGGGACCTCAACCGGCAGATCAGCCAGGAGGCGGTCAATCTCACCCGGGCGTTGAAGGGAGACAAAAAAGCCCAGGGCACCTGGGGGGAACTGATCCTGGAGCGGGTGCTGGAGCAATCCGGCCTGCGAAAAGGGCTCGAATATGAGACCCAGGGAGGATTCCGCGACGGCGAAGGCCGGCTTCTCAGGCCCGACGTCATCGTTCATCTGCCCGAAGAAAAGGATGTGGTGATCGATTCGAAGGTTTCCCTCGGGGCCTATGAGCGCTTTTCCACTGCCGAGGAAGAAGCCGAGAAAAACGCCGCCCTATCCGAACATGTCAAGGCGGTGCGGGCCCACATTGACGCCTTGAGTTCAAAGGACTACACCACGCTGAAGGGAGTTCGCAGCCTCGACTTCGTTCTGCTTTTCATGCCTATCGAAGCGGCGTTTCTAGCGGCTTTCAAGGCCGATGAAAATCTTTTTTCCTACGCCTTCGAACGCAGGATCGTGGTGGTGACCCCCACCACCCTGCTGGCCACCTTGAAGACCATCGAAAACATCTGGCGCTACGAGCGGCAGAATAAAAACGCCCAGGAGATCGTCTCCAGGGCCAGTGCGATCTACGACAAGCTCCGGCTGTTTGTCGAAAGCATGGAAAAGCTCGGCAAACAGATCGACACGGTTCACGGCACCTACGAAGAGGCCATGACCCGGCTTGTCCGTGGAAAGGGAAACCTCATCAGCCAGGCCAGCCGGTTTTCCGAGCTGGGCGTCTCGGTCAAAAGGCCGCTGCCCCGAACGATCACCGATATTGCAGAGATCGAAGGGCCGTCGGCAAGGGAGGCAGAGGAAGAAGACGAAACGGAGAGCTCCTAAAACGGGCCCCTTCTGCCACCTCGCATGACGGGAATTTTTTTTGCGGAAAGCGCTACAAGCGGGGCAGAAGGGACCCGAACCCAATATCCATATCATCCGGCTGACAGGGCCTCCTTTTTCACGCCGACACGGCCATGGGAGATTCGGAGACCAGGCCCTCCATCACTTCTTTGGGAAGATAGCCGATGTCGTCCAGATATCGAATCCAGGCAATCGGACGAAGAGAAACCGGCAGCCTTCGCCATTCCTCGATGATCTGATCGCCGACGGCCTCCCACCGCTTTTCCCAATTGCTAACTTCGTAAAGTATTGCAAACATGGATAAATTTTGGATATTTGGTTCATCGCCGCTGCGCAGAAAATCGAGTTCCCAGGGTTCCAGGAAAATCGTTTCCGTTTGTCCAACTACTCGATCGATGGCTTTCATGACCTTTTGCCTCCTTTTAATCGGTTGTTATCCCGACGAAAGTGGATCGTATATGGGGCATGTAATGTATTTTGCACTGGCCATGGGCTCGCCACCCTGTTTCCGTCTTTCGTCATAAAACTGCTTCAGCGGTTTTATTATACATATTTGAACCCATTGCCGGGAGAATCCTAAAATAGATATGGTACCCATAAGCTCCGCCGCTGGCCGGCGAAGCAACCAGATTGATCAAGGATGAAACTATTTTCATATAATAATATGATATTTTTACATTTTTCTTGTTACTTTTCTTTGCTCGCCCAAAGAAAAGTAACCAAAAGAAAAGGCGCCCTGCGCCCCGCTTCTTCCTGCGCTTCTCGATCCGGCCGGGGCCCTTTCGAACTCGGCCCCCAAAAAACGGGGACCTCAAACAGCGAAAGGGCCTGATCCGGCCGGATCTGCGATGCTCGGCGCGGGACGATGGGCTCCCCCGAGGGCATTCACTTGCCGATCTTTTGGGGTAGTTTCATACGAGCGGGGCCTCTGGCCGGCCTCGCCAACCAGTCTGATCAAGAATGAAACTATGCCATTTTGGCATAGTTTCACATAAGAGTCTCTGACCATTGATTTGTTTCGCGCAGTGAAATTCCAATAAAATCGCAGCGGCGACTTTATGCAGGCCAATAGTGGAGATTGGATGAACATGCTTGATGAAAAAATGTTGTCGGAACTTCGTACCGATCTGCTCGGCAGAAGACAGGAACTGATCGATTCCCGGAGGGATATGGCAGACGCTTATCAGGAACTGAACCAGCCCGAGCGGGAACTGGAAGAAACCGCCGCCAAGACGAATCTTTCCCGGGGTTTGGATCAGCTCGACAGTCGGGACAAAGAATCGATCCAAAAAATCGACGATGCTTTGTTCAAGATGGAAGAAGGCCGATACGGCCTTTGCGACGCCTGCGAAAAACCGATTTCCATCCAACGGCTGCGGGCGATACCCGAAGCCCGGCACTGCATTCAGTGCGCCAAGCAGCGGCAAAGTTTCGAATCCGGTGGAGCGGAAGCATCTCCCGTGGCGCTCGAAGAGCAGGAATTCACCGATGCAGAAATGGAAGAGTCCATCGAAGACGCACTTCAAAATGACGGCAGGGTGGACACCGAGGAGCTGGAAATTCGCTGTGAGGCGGGCGTGGTGAATCTCGACGGCCTGCTTCCCAGCGACCGGCAGCGCAGGATTCTTCGTGAAACCATCGAGGACGTCCTTGGCTTCGACGAAATAGTGGACAACACCACCATCGACCGACAAGTCTGGGAACGGCAGGAAAGAAATCAATCCCCTCGAAGACAAAAAAGCAGCAAAGATGTCCAAATGGAAGGTGAAGACGAGGAAGTCGATGCACAAACCTCGTTGGAGACCGGCGAACCGATGACGCCGCCCGACCGCAGTTATCCTGAAAAATAAATACCGATCAACCTCAATAAAGGAATCGTCAGATGCCAGTATCCGCTTTATCGCCAGATCGTCTTTACCATCGATGCGACCCGCAAACCCTTTCCTTTGAAACCACCGACGAACTCGATCCGAAAGAAGACAGCATCGGTCAGCCCCGCGCGGCCGAGTCGCTTCGCTTCGGCATCGGAATCGCCCGGGAGGGGTACAACATTTTCGCCCTGGGCGAGCCGGGCACCGGGAAATACACCCTCATTCGAAGTTTTCTGGACAAGCGGGCCAGGGATGAAAAAGTGCCGCCGGACATCTGCTACGTCAAGAATTTCGAGGACGACCACCGGCCGAAAATTCTACTGGTGTCGCCTGGCAGCGGAAAAGCCCTCGAAAAAGACATGAAGGAAATGGTGGAAAACGTCCGCCGGGCGCTGCGGGCGGCCTTCGAAAACGAGGACTACCAGAACCGCCGCCAGTCCATCAAGCAGGAACTCCAGGAAAAGCAGCAAAAGGCCTTCGAGGAACTTCAGAAAAAGGCCGAAGAGGACAATCTCACGATCATGCGCACCCCCTCAGGGCTTTCCTTTGCCCCGGTCAAGGACGAAGAGGTCATCTCCCCGGAAGAATACGAAAAGCTCCCGGAAGAAGAGCGCAAGCATCTCGAAGAACGGGTGCAGGAGCTTCAAAAAGAAGCCGGTAAGATTTTCCAGCAAATTCCCCAGTGGCAGCGCGAGATCGGCGAAAAACAAAAAGAGCTGGACCGGGAGGTAAGTCAGTACGCCGTGGGTCCGGTGATCGAAGAGCTCATCAAAAAATACGAAAATAACGAAAAGGTCGTCGAACACCTCAAGGACGTCGAAAAAGACATCATCGACAACCTCCAGGCTTTCCGCCAGCCCCAGGGCGGTCAGCAAAACCAGCTCCAGCAGATGATCCAGCAGCAGATGGGCGGCGGCCAGGAGGCGGACGCCGACTCTCCGGCAATGCGCAAATATCATGTCAATGTGCTTGTAGACAACAGCGAGGCCGAAGGCGCTCCAGTGGTCTATGAAGAAAATCCCACCTACCAGAACCTGGTGGGCCGGGTGGAGCACCAGGCGCACATGGGCGCTCTGTTCACCGATTTTGACATGATTCGGGCAGGGGCCCTGCACCGGGCCAACGGCGGCTACCTGATTCTGGACGCCCTCAAGGTTCTCCGGGACCCATTTGCCTGGGAGGGCCTCAAACGCACCCTGAAATCCGGAGAAATCAAGATCGAATCCCTGGGCCAGATGTACAGCCTGATCAGCACCGTTTCACTCGAACCCGAACCCTTTCCGCTGAAAATCAAGGTGGTCCTCATGGGCCAGCCGTTGATCTACTATCTGATTCGCCACTTCGACCCGGAATTCAGCGAGCTTTTCAAAGTGGCGGCGGATTTCGCGCAGCAGATGGATCGGAACGAAAAAAACCAGAACGCATTGGCCGGACTGATCGCCGGCGCGGTAAAGCATGAAGATATGCACCCGTTCAGCCGAGGCGCCGTCGCCCGAGTCATCGAACACAGCGCGCGGACGGTCGGAGACGGTGAAAAGCTTTCCGTTCATATGCAGCGGCTGACCGATCTGCTGCGGGAAGCCGATTACTGGGCCTCTGAAAACGGCAACGGCCGCGTGGAGGCCGATGACGTGCAAAAAGCGATCGATTCCTGGATCTACCGCTCCGACCGTCTCCGTGAACGGATGCAGGAGCAAATCGACCGGGGGATCATTTTCGTGGACACCGAAGGAGCCAAGATCGGACAGATCAACGGCCTTTCAGTGATCACCCTGGGCGAATTCGTGTTCGGAAGGCCGTCGCGGATCACCGCCCGCACTTCCATGGGAAAAGGCAGCGTCGTCGACATTGAGCGGGAAGTCGAAATGGGTGGCCCCATTCATTCCAAGGGGGTGCTCATTTTAGGCGGATATCTTCGCGCCCGATACGCCTGGGAGCAACCGCTTTCCCTGTCGGCAAGCCTGGTCTTCGAGCAGTCCTACGGCGGTATCGAGGGAGACAGCGCATCTTCGGCAGAACTTTACGCGCTGCTTTCGGCCATATCCAAGATCCCCATCAAACAGTCTTTGGCGGTAACCGGCTCGGTGAACCAGCACGGCCAAGTGCAGCCCATTGGCGGCGTCAATGAAAAAATCGAAGGATTCTTCGACACCTGCAATGCCCGGGGCCTTACCTCCGAACAGGGGGTCCTGATCCCGGACGCTAACGTCCCCCACCTGATGCTGCGCCGGGATGTCATCGAAGCTGTAGAAAAAGGACAGTTTCACATCTTTGCTGTGCAAACCATCGATGAAGGCATCGAGCTTCTGACGGGGATGGAGGCCGGCGAGCCGGATGATCAGGGTTACTTTCCTGAAAACACGGTAAACGGTATTGTTTACAAGCAGTTGGCAGAAATGGCCAAGAAAAGAATCGAGTTCATGAAGCCGGCCGGTGAAAAGGAGGGCAAATAACGATGGCTGCCGAGCAGTCGGAAATTCGAAGAATCCTGGTGGCCCTGGACGCTTCTCAGTCCAGCCTATCTGCCCTGCAAAATGCCGTCGAGTTGGCGGCAACGCTGGAAGCGGAGCTGATCGGCCTGTACGTGGAAGACACCAACCTTCTTCGCCTGGCACAGCTTCCGCTGGCCCGAGAGGTGAGCGCTTTTTCTCCGATATTCCGCCAGATGGAATCGATCGAGATCGAGCGCCAGCTTCGCGCCCAGGCCGGGCAGATCCGCCGGATCGTTGCCCGAGTTTGTGAAGACAGAGGGATCTCCTGGCAATTCAAAGTCTCCAGGGGAGTGGTGGCCGCAGAGCTTCTAGCAGCCGCCGTAGATGCTGATCTCATGGTCCTGGGAAAGATCGGGCGATCGTTTTCAGGAGCCCGGCGCACCGGCTCGATCACCCGAACCATTGTTTCGAGCCGGCCCGGCATGACCCTGGTTCTTCGTTCCGGATCTTTGCTGACATTTCCGGTCATCCTTCTCTATGACGGCAGCGAACTTTCGGAAAAAGCCTTTCAGGCCGCCGGCCGCCTTACCCGCGTACATGACGGAAGGCTGACCGTCCTGGTGCTGGCAGACAGCCGGGAAGAGGCCAGAGAGCTTCAGATGTCGGTCGTGAAACACTTGAAGGAACACAAGCTGGGGGCGGACTTCCGGCTTGTGGTCCGCAGCTCGATTCCCGGCATCGCCCAGCGGATCCGCATGGAGGGCTCAGGCCCTGTGGTGATCCCTTGCGATGCGGAAGCCGAAGAGGACGAACAGCTTTGCGCCTTGCTCGATGAAATCGAAAACCCGGTGCTGCTGGTCCGTTGACCGCGGCGTGGTTCGACAGGTTCGACAAGCTCACTGCAGGCAGGCTCACCACCTTGCTTGTCCTGAGCGGAGTCGAAGGGAGTAACGTCGAAGGGTGATTCAAAATTCCAGGTTCAAGATTCTCCGACGGGAGATTTATGGGAATCTTTTGGTCTCAACCGACCCGTTTCACATAAGACGACAGACGACAGAGGACAGAGGACAGGAAAAAGGTTTTACCATGAAGGACATGAAGCGCATGAAGAAGAAAATTGATAGGTGATAGGCCCGGCGGCTATGACTTCATGCGCTTCAGGAGGCCCGACATCCGGCTTGAGCGGGGCAAGGCCATGAAGCCAGGGGCCTGTATTTCTTAACTTATTGTTTTTCCTTCATGTCCTTCATGATCTTCATGGTTCGATCGTTTAGTCCTTCACATAGAAAAACACCGGCTTCGAGCGAAGTTTCATACAAGGAGAGACAGACGCCATGCCGGAACTGCCGGATGTTGAAATTTTCAGGCGGTACCTGAACGCCACCGCACTTCATCAGGAGATCAAAACGGTGCGCGTCCATCATGACCGGGTGCTGAAAGGCGTCTCGAAGGCCTGGACTTTGACACCTTTCGCACAGCAGTTTCCGGAAGGCGAGGGTCGATCAAATCGACGCTGATGAACCAGGAAGTGGTTGCCGGCATCGGAAACATCTACTCCGATGAAATTCTTTTCCAAGCCCGCCTGCACCCGGCGATTGCGGCAAATGCCCTGACAGGAGAAGATCTAGAAAATCTTCACCAGGCCACCGGCCGGGTGATGAAAGATGCGATCGACGCCGGAGCCGACCCGGACGCCATGCCGGACTATTTTCTTCTTCCCCGCCGTTCAGAAGACGATTCCTGCCCCCGCTGCGGCGGCCCTGTCAAAAAAATCACGATCTCCGGCCGCAACGGGTACTACTGTCCGAAGTGCCAGAAGAAAGGCAGATGATAGCCTGACTTCGACTTTTGGTCATTGAAATGCGCATAGGGCATGGGGCAAGGAGCATAGCGTGTAAAATGCTGTATCCGGCAGGAAGCAGGGCTGTAATTGCGCAAAGACGTTCAAGTTCCAGAGTCGAGATTCAAGGTTTACCGGTCCTTTGGTGTCGCCTTTAGCCTTGAATTTTGAATCCGGAATCTTGAACCCTTAGCAGTATACCCTATCCGGGTTCTACAATGACTGCATTTTTCCCAATTCTCCTTGTGGCAACAGCCGTTCATGGATAGTGTTGCAGGTGAAGCAAAGAAGGAACCATGAACGGACAGATCGACTTTTTGCTGGTAGAAGACAACGAGCACGACGTGGCGGCCATTTGAAGAGCCTGGACAAAAAGCGACATAACGCACCGGCTGCACGTCGCTCCGGGCGGAAAGTCATGTCTTTAATTTTTAGAGAAGCAAAGCCAAGAGCGCAAAAAAGGACATCCTGCAAAACCGGTGGTGGTGATGCTCAACGACAAGATGGCCACCATGGGCGGGGTGGAGACGCTGAAAAAAATCCGGGAAAATTATCATTTATGTCATGTCCCGGTCATCATGCTCATGGCCTCGGACGAAAACTACCGCAAGCTGAAAACCTACCGGTTGGGCGCCAACGCCTACACCGTCAAGCCCATGGATTTCCAGACACAGTATAAATTCCAAGCACCAGCCGGGACAAAACCAGAGGTGGCGTAGTCATGCTCTTACCCTATGCCCCATGCGCTATGCTCCATGCCTTAATAGCCCCAGACTCAGCCTGATCGCTCGATCCACTTCCACCATGCGGGCGGAGGGGAGTTGGCCGAAGCACCTTTCCAGCCTGTTTTTTGCAACGGTGAGAATTTGGCTTGTTTTCACGATGGAAGGACGATCCAGCCCCCCTTCCGGCGGCTCGATCAGAACGTTCATTGGATAGAGTTTCACCGTACTGGATACCGCCGCCACGATCGTTGTCGGCGCTTTTTCATTGCCGATATCATTTTGGATCACCAATGCCGGTCGAATGCCGGCTTGCTCGCTTCCCCGGCCGGGATTCCAGTTCACGAGCCATATCTCTCCCCGTTTGGGGAAGCAATTCATGACAAGACCTCCCGCTGTGCCTCAAGGGCGTTTTCAGCCGCTTCCGCTTCTTCTTCGGCCATTTCCTCATAGCCTTCGGCCATCTTTCGTTCGACCTCTCTTTTCAGCCACAATTCAAACGCCTCTTGGGCGATCCTGCTTTTGGCAATCCGGTTTTTTTCGGAAATCCGCTCGATTTCCCGAACCACCGTTTCATCGACAGTCAAACTGATCTTGCGTTTTATCGGCATATTAGGCACTCCTTTTTATCCTACTATTGATCATACTGTTAGCATGACAATTTGAGAGTGTCAAATTTTAATCGTATCAAATGAATCCGGCCGGTTTGATCAAAGGTGAAATATCTGTCGAAGCCGCAGCCTCTGTAGTGAACGGCCTCCGCCTGTCGCGGCGTAGCTCGAAGAGCGAAGACTGATGCCGTTCAGACCGGCACGACACGGAGGTCGTGCCCTACGAATAACAACGGCTTCAGGGGAAGTTTCACATAAGCCCTGCCGCTGATCTCGGGGCGACCAGCTTGATCAAGGATGAAACTATTTTTATACAATATTTTGATATTTTTACATTTTTCTTGTTACTTTTCTTTGCTCGCCCAAAGATGTCTGATGTCAGCGCAGCCTGTAGGGGCGGGTGTATCAAGCCTCTGAGGGGTCATTGGTGGAATCTGAGGTCAAATAAGTGACCGCCTCCTTTTATTTCACTCTATGCTCTATGCACTATGCTCTATGCGCCATACCGATCCGGGGGGATCCTGGGCAGATCCACAATAAAAGTGCTTCCCTGCCCCGGGGTGGATTCCAGCCGAACCGAGCCGCCCAGGCGGGCGGCGGCCTTTCTGACGATGGCAAGACCGATGCCGGTGCCCCGGTATTTTTGGGCGGAGTGAAGGCGCTGGAACACCCGGAAGATCTGTTTCTGATACCGTTCTTCGATGCCGAGGCCGTTGTCTTTGACCAGCAGCTCCATCCGTTCATTCGGCGCCGGCCGGCACCAGACTTCGACCCGCTTGACGTCAGCAGTGTTAAACTTGAGGCCGTTGCCGATCAGGTTGACCAGGATCTGATTCAGCAACGTGCGTTTGGTCTTCAGTTGCGGGCAACCGCTGCGGATCGAGACCTGCATGTCTTCGGACAAATTCAGGACTTCACAAACTTCCTGGAGCAGGTCTTCCAGGTCGACGGCCTCCGTTTCCTCCTCAGCCTCTCCGATGCGGGCAAAGTCGAGAAGATCGCGAATCAGCTCGTCCCCCTGGGAGAGGGCTTTTTTCATCCCCTCCAGGTACGCCGCTTGCTCCCCCGACAACCGGCCTTCCAGGTCTTCGATCAGAAAATCAGCGTAGTTTCTGACGGCGCGCAGCGGCGCCTTCAGATCGTGGGACACCGCGTAGGCATACTCGGAAAGCTCCCGGTTGCTGCGTTCGAGCAGAAGCAGCTTTTCAGAAAGCACCTGCTGCTTCTCCTTTAGCGCGTTTTCAACAATTTTTTTTGAGGAGACGTCCCGCAGGACGCCGGTCCGGTAGAGCGGGTTGCCGGCCGGGTCCTTTTGAACCGTGAAAAAATCCGCCACCCAAAGATACCCCCCCTCCTTTTTCCGCAGCCGAAATTCCACCTTTCCGCTGCCTGCACGGGAGGCCTGTTCCACCTCGGAAGCCACCCGGCTCCGGTCTTCGGGATGCACAAGATCCGTCAGTTCCTCGCTGTTCATCGCAGTCACTTCGTCTGCGGAGTAGCCGGTCATCTGCTCGATCACCGGACTCAAATATTCGTATTGCTTTGTTTGAACATTGCGGCGAAACGCGACATCGAGCGAGTGTTCTAAAACAGCCTGGAATCGCTCCCGGCTTTCCTGGAGCTCGAGCTCATGCCGCTTTTTGTCGGAAATGTCCCAGTTGATCCCCTGCGCTCGAACCGGGCGCCCCCGGTCGTCCCGGTCGATTCTTCCTTTGGCCGCCAGCCACCGGGTCTGCCCGTCCTCCCGGACGATGCGAAACTCCAGGTCGAGTTCGTTTCCCGACGCCAACAGGGCCTGGAGACTTTTCAATGCCCCTTTCCGATCTTCCGGATGAATGAAGGCAAAAAATGCCCCCGCGTCCTCGGGTCCTTTTTGGGGGTCGAGGCCGACCAGGCGATAAAGTTGATCATTCCAGTAGCTTTTTCCGTCTTCCAGAAAGTAATTCCAGATGCCGATCCCGCCTGCGTGGGTCGCCAGGGCAAGGTTTTCCTGACTGGTCCTCAGCTCTTTTTCGAGCTGTTTTTGTTCGCTGACATCGAAAAATACCAGGTTTGTCTGGCTTACCTCCCCTTCCGCGTCGAATCGGAAAAAAGTCTGAACATGCGCATGTACTGTGCGGTTGCCGGGCCCTTTCAAACGCAAATCGAAGACGGAAGCGTTCGATTTCCGGTTCGGCTGTTTTGTGTGATTAAAGTAAATATTCAGATCTTCCGGCACCACGAAGTTCGAAAACAAATAGCCGACCATCGAGTGCTCGTTGCCGGCCAGCATCTGCCTGGCCGCGGCATTGGCCCTGTGGATGATCCCTTTCGGGTTGAGCGTAACGAAACCCACGGGCGCAAATTCATACAGGTCGACAAATTCGGCCCGCGAAGCCTCCAGCTCCCGGCTGACTTGCCGGAGCTGTTCGTTTTGGGCCTCCAGATCGATCTGCGTGGTCTCTAATTCCTGGGCCAGCAGCAGCAAATCGAACTGCTCTTCTTCGGTCAACCCCGCCGGGTCGCGCCGTGCAATCTGCTCGGCCTTTTTGCGAAGGGTTTTTTGCGGCTTGTCTTTGGTCATTTGTCGGTCACATCTTCAATGGCCAGTAAAATCTTGTTTTGAATGTCGTCGATTTCCTCGAGGCGGGGGACGCTCAAGCGCATTTTCCTGAATCCGATCTTTGGAAACCGGTGCTCCACCAGATAGTCCTCGAAGCTTTTGCGATTTTCGGAAAGCTCTTCCAGCAGCTCTTGCAGCTCGGCAATATTCCACTGGCCGTCGCCAAGATCGAACAGAAGCTTTCCTTCGTTCTTATACCGGTCGGTTTCGAAATGTTCATAAAAACGACGATTGGCGGTGACCACCCGCATCTCCTCGTCGAGCACCAGCAGGGATTCCTTGACGGTGTCCACGATGCTTTCGGCAAACCGCCGGGCCGACTCCAGTTGCTTCCGGCTTAGTTCCTCGATCTTTTGCTGTGCCTCTTTCTGATCGTCGATGTTGACAAAGGTCAGCACCACGCCTTCGATGAGGTGATCTTCTTTGCGGTGGATCATGATGTTCATCCGGTACCAGTGTCCGTCTTCGGTCTGTACCTCTTCTTCGATGGGTGCCAGGGATTTTAAAACCTTCCGGGCTTTCTCGGAAAGGCCGTCTTGCTCCAGCTTGTTGGAAATGTGCCCCAGGGGCCTTCCGACGTCGGTTTCGATCAGGTTGACCAGACGGGTCGCCTCCTGGGTAAAGCGCTTCAAGCGAAGTTCGCTGTCCAGAAAAATGAGGGCGATTCCGGTGCTGTTGAGCACGTGGGCGATGGCCGCATGCGCCTCTTCAAGCTCTTCCATCTTGCTTTGAAGTTCGTTGTTGACGGTGCTCAGCTCCTCGTTGAGAGACTGGAGCTCTTCTCTGGAAGATTCCAGCTCCTCATTGGTGCTCTGAAGCTCTTCATTGGAGGACTGCATCTCCTCGTTGGAGGACCGAAGCTCTTCGTTGGTTGTCTCCAGCTCCTCCATGGCGCTTCGATAGTCCTGGCGGACCCTCATCAGCTCCTGCTCCAACACTTCGACCCGGCTTTGGTCCGAAGATTTACTTTCTTTGTCTTCCGGCGTCTCGGCCGCTTCCTTTTGAGGGGGACGCTCTTGGAAAACCACCATCAATGCGCCTTTCAACGGCGGCTTGTCGAAGGTTTTGACAATCAGGTCGATATACTGGTAGCCGCCGTTGGTTTTGACCCGAACTCCTTCTTCACGAATGCGCGCTTTTTTTTCACTGGCTTGTCGAATCGCCGACAACAGCGAAAAGCGAAGACCCTTTCGGGCCATCTCTGCAACGTTCAATTTGGGCTTGCCCGCGGTAAGCTCGAGATACTTGCCGGTGCGGCCCTGGGTGTAGATGATGTCGCCGCTTGCGTCGATGACCACGGCCGCCGGCGCAAACTCCTCGAGCAGGGCCGACTCCACGACCCGGTCCATGTCGGGCTTGTCGTCGGCCGCCGTTCTTTCTTCAGCTTCTTTTTCCGGGCGAACCGTGTCGATTTTCCCGGCAGGAAACCTGACTTGGGGACGGACGGCGGCCTCTTTTTTCCGGAATATGCTATGGGAGGTGCTCAGGGACATAAACAGATCGGCATGGCGGCCGATCGTCTCCGAATCCCCCAAAAACAGGATCCCCTTTTTTCTGAGGGTGTAGTGAAACAACGGGATCAACCTTCCCTGGGCCTCGGCCTTGAGATAGATGAGCAGATTTCGACAGACCAGCAGATCCAGATCGGAAAATGGCGGGTCCCGCAGAATGTTCTGCTCGGCAAAGACCACCGGTTCTCGAATCTCCCGCTTGACCCGGTACCGGTCTCCTTCCCGGACAAAAAAGCGATTGAGTCGTTCGGAATCCACGTCGGCGGCGATGTTTTGCAGATACCTGCCGTTTCTGGCCTTTTTGATGGCCTTGCCGTCGATGTCGGTGCCGAAAATCTGCATTTCCCGCGAGATGTTGTTTTCTTCCATGCACTCTTTGATTACGATGGCCGCCGAAAATGCCTCTTCCCCGGTGGAACACCCCGGCACCCACACCCGCAGACTCCGGCCCGTACTGCCTTCGAGAATCATATCCTTGATCACCCGGTGCTTCAAAAAATGCCAGGATCCGTTTCAGGGGTTCGGCTTCTTTTGCGCCTTTTTTGGGGGGCGCCGGTCGGATCGCGGGGGCTTGTCCGAAAAAGTCGATCAACTGCCGGGGCATTTCGGCGGGAGGCAATATATAGTCTACCAAGCCGGTCTCGATGGCGCTGGACGGCATGCCGCTGTGCCTGGCCGTCTCCGGGCTCTGAACCATTCCCAGGCCCGATTTTTCCTTGATCGCCCGCAGCCCGTGGGTTCCGTCGGTACCGGTGCCGGAAAGGATTACGCATCCGGCCCGCTCAACGCGCACTTCGGCAAGGCTTTTGAAAAATTGATCCACAGGCATGTGCAGCACCTGCTTTTTCGGCCGTTTTTTCAGAGAAAAGGCATTTTCCACGATCACCGGGTCCCGGTCGGACGGCGGCAGATACACGGTATCCGATTCGACCGGCATGCCGTCTTCTACCTGCTTGACCGTGGCTTTTGTTTTCCGCTTTACGATGGACGGCAGGAGGCTTTCGCGCTTGGGATCGGTGTGGGTGATGACCACGAACGAAAGCCCGCTTTGGACAGGTAAATTTTCAAAAAAAGTCTCCAAAGCCTCGATTCCGCCGGCAGAAGCCCCGATGCCGATAATGGGAAAAAATCCCGGCTTCAATCGGCCGGTGGAAGCTTTCTTTGATTTTGTTTTTCCCGGCATTTCATTTTCACTACTGCAGTCACCGAGCATTCACGCATTGAATGGACAAGGACTGCTGTCTAATGGTCGCCTTGATTCCCCTCCGCTTGTTTAAGCGAAGCGGAAAACCCGCTCAGCGGGGCTGCGGGCAGCTTCATTGCGTCTCCGGCTTTGATAAGGGGAACACCACTCGTAGCCGGGTGCCGGCGCCGGGGGCCGATCGTATTTGAAGTGCGCCGCCGTTGAGTTCCGCCCGGTCCCGCATGTTTTTCAAGCCGAATCCGCCGTGCGAAAACTTGGCTTCGCCGAGTGCACGCTGGTCGAATCCGCACCCGTCGTCTTCGATATAAAGCTGGATGTTGCTGCCGTCCTTGCTGATTACGACACTGACGTTCTTTGCCGAGCCGTGTTTGGCCGCGTTTGTCACCGCCTCTTGCATGATCCGGTAAATGACGAGCTTGGTGGCATCGGGAACGTCGTTTTCTTCGAGGGTGAATTTCGGAGAGACTCTTATCCCCTGGTACTGGCTTTCGAACCGCCGGCAGCTTTCCCGGACGGCGCCCATCAAGCCATGGCTGTCCAGCTCCTGGGGCCTGAGCCGGGCGGAAATGCTCCGCAATTCGCCGATGGTCGATTTCAGGTAGCCCACGATGGTCTCCAGGGAAAGGATGCCTTCGCTGGGAGGGTCCCCCATGTGTTTGATTCGGGTTTCCAGTCCCATCTTGATGGCGGCAAGGTTGCCTCCGATGCTGTCGTGCAGCTCCTGGGAAATGGCCTTGCGGTCATTTTCCTGGGCTTCGATAGCTTTGAGGGAAAGTTTCCGAATCCGCTTTCGGGACCGGCGCAGGGCCTGTTCTGTTTTCATCCTGACGCCGACCTCATTTTTCAAAGACTTCACGGTGTGGGACAGCTCTTTGGTCCGCTGGACCACTTTCTTTTCCAGATCCTGGTGGGCACGGGCGAGCTGCTGCTGCGCTTCGAGGTAGGCCAATCGATGCACATGGCGTTTGTAGACAGAAATTATCACCGTAGGAACGAAATTGAGGTATCGGTCTTCGGGGTCTTTGACCACATAGTCATAAATGCCGGCCTTGATCGCCTTGACCGCCACGTCTTCGGTGCCGGCTCCGGTCAGCATCAAAAAAGGCGGCAGGCGAAGTTCGCCGATCCGCTTCCTTAGGTCTTCGAAAAGCTCCAGACCGGTGATGCCCGGAAGATCGTAGTCGACCACGATCACATCTGCTGCTGTCGGGTTCGCGGACAATCGGTCAAGCGCCTCTTCGCCCCGATCGTACTCGTCCATCTGGAAGGAAAGGCCGTTCTTTCCAGTGGCCCTGCGAAAGGCGATCCGATCATGCTCATTGTCTTCCACGAGCATGATGCGAAGCGGATCCGGAGGAGATTCGGCAATCATCGTCATTCCATCAAAAACGCAGGGTGCATGGGGCATAGAGCATAGGGTAAAAGACCGTATTATTTGCGTTGAGAGTACAGTATTCTATTTATAAGATCCAGCCCGAACTATTCTATTCGTTCTGAGCGAAGTGGCCGCCGGATTGAAACAGGCTCCATGCCCCTTGATCTATGCTCCTTGCGGTTTTTATTGTGCCGTGTAGCCGCCGTCGATCACCAATTCGCTGCCGGTGACGAACGTGGACTCGTCCGAGGCCAGGTAGAGAATCCCATAGGCGATGTCCTCTGGCTCTCCCACGTGGCCCACCGGGTGGCGGCTCGCAAGTTCCCGGCGGAACGCATCGACGCCCTCTTCGGAACTCTTTCCCAGATCCTCGACCAGGGGAGTCCAGATATATCCCGGATGCACCGAGTTGACCCGGATCTTTTCTTTCGCGTAGAGCAGGGCGTCGGTTTTCGACATGAGCCTGACCGCCCCTTTCGAGGCATGGTAGGCAGGCAGATCCGGCGCGCTGATAATGCCGTAGATCGAAGAAAGGTTGACGATACTTCCTCCGCCTGCCTTTCTCATGTGGGGGATCGCATGTTTCGTACACAAAAACACCCCGTTGACATTGACGTCGAGAACGTTTTTCCACTCTTTCAAATCGATGTCTTCGGTGGCCTCATTGGTGCCGGCAATTCCGGCGTTGTTCACCAGCACATGCAGCCCGCCGAACTTTTCGACGGTCTCTGCGATCACCTTTTCCACCTCGCTCTCCCGGGTGGTGTCAAGGTGCCAGAATTCGGCGGTGCCGCCGTTTTCCTGGATTTCCTGGACCACCTGCTCGCCCTCGTCCTCGATGATATCGGTGACCGCCACCTTGGCCCCTTCTGCAGCCAGCAGTTTGCATGTGGCCTTCCCGATTCCTCTGGCGCCGCCGGTCACCACGGCGACCTTGTTGTCCATTCGACCCATAAGTACCTCCCCTTTCACTTAATTCACGATGATTTCGGAATTTTTCATCGCTCATCATCATTCGCCAAGCATCGGGATGAAATAGGGTCGAAACTGTATTTCCGGATGAATGCTGGGGGCTGGGGGCTGAATCCTTGGTGCTGGGGGCTTATGTGAAACTAGGCCAAAATGGCATAGTTTCATTCTTGATCAAACTGGACGCCCCGCCGGCCAGCGGCCCCGCTCGTATGAAACTTCCCCAAAAATCGGCTGTTGAACACCCTCGGGCAAGCCCATCGTCCCGCGCCGCCGTGTGGGGTCGTAGCTCGAAGAGCGAAGCCCCAAGCATCGCAGAATAAAATCGCTTCGCGCTTTTATAAAACGCGGCTCTGCCGCTATAATCACAAAAAAGCCAATACAAACAACCAGCGGTCAAGTTAGATCGTATACAACGTTATTACAAAACAGACCGGTCTGCAGATCCGTTCGTAATGCGCCCACAGGGCGCCTAATTTTCTCTGCGGCAGCAGAGAAAATGTCGAGTTCGAAAGGGCCCCGGCCGGATTGAGAAGCGCAGGGAGAAGCGGGGCGTATCCAAGATCGTTTCATATACATGTTCTCCCCCATTTACCGATCCGCCCGCGGCCTTTATGATTCTCGGAAAACCATAAAAAGGAGGGTCCCATGAAAATTACCAGCAAGGAATTCGCCCATAATGAATCGATCCCGAAGAAATTCACCTGCCAGGGAGATGACATCAGCCCCGAGCTGACCATCGAAGAGGTCCCCGAAGGCGCCGAAAGCCTGGCCCTGATCGTGGAGGATCCGGATGCCCCGGGAAAGACCTTCGACCACTGGGTGGCCTACGACATGCCGGTAGACGGAAAGATCCCGGAAGGGGCGACGCCGGGCACCCAGGGAGTCAACGACTTTGGAAAACCAGGCTACGGCGGCCCCTGCCCTCCGTCAGGCACCCACCGGTACTTTTTCAAGGTGTTTGCCCTCGATGAGCATCTCGACCTGCCGGCGGGGCTGGGTAAAAACGACCTTCAAAGCGCAATGGAAAACCACATTCTTGGCGAGGCCGAACTTGTCGGCCTCTATGCCAAGTCTTAGGCAACGGTATGGATCTTCACACACAGCGCTCGGATATGGTGCGGGACCAGCTTCAACGGCGGGGGGTGAAAGACCCCCCCGTCCTGGCGGCCATGGAACAGGTGCCCCGTGAAGCATTCGTCCCGGAGGGGCTGCGGGAGATGTCCTACCAGGATTCACCGCTTCCCATCGGCGAAGGCCAGACCATCTCCCAGCCCTTTATCGTGGCCCGGATGATCGAACGTCTCGGACTCACCCCCGAAGACAAGGTTCTGGAGATCGGCTCGGGCTCGGGATACGGTGCGGCAATTCTGAGCCGGATCGCCGACACCGTCTACACGGTGGAGCGCCGTGCATCGCTGGCGGAGGCGGCCCGGAAAAAGCTCCACAAACTCGACTACGATAATATCCACATGGTGGTGGGCGACGGCAGCCTCGGCTGGCCCGAGAATGCCCCCTATGACGCCGTCGTGGGGACGGCCGGGGCCCCGAAGGTTCCCGAACCGCTCAAGGAGCAGCTTTCCGTCGGCGGAAGGCTCGTGTTTCCGGTGGGAACGGTCCCGCAGCAACAGGTACTGATCCGCCTTCGGAAAACGGCCGAAGACCGGTTCGAGCAGGAAGAAATGGAGGCGGTCCGGTTCGTTCCCCTGGTCGGCGAAGCGGGCTGGCAATGAAGATCGTCTTTGCCGGCACCAGAGGCTATATCGAATCCCGCAGCCGCCGGCATTTCATGCACGCCGCCCTGGACGTTTCCTATCTCAGCGACACCGTCCGCATCGATTGCGGCGCAGACTGGCTCGAACAAACAGATTCGATCCAGGCCGCGGCCATTGCCATCACCCATGCCCATCCGGACCATGCCGAAGGCCTGAAAAACGGGGCGCCGTGTCCGGTGTATGCCACCGAAGACGCCTGGAAAACCATGGCCTCGTACCCGATTGAAGAACGCCGAAAGGTGAATCTCCGAGAGCCGTTTCAGATCGGGGAAATCCGGTTCGAAGCCTTTCCGCTGATCCACTCCACCCGCGCACCGGCCGTGGGCTACCGGGTCGACGCCGGGCGAGTTTCGATTTTTTACGTGCCGGATGTGGTGTACATCGAAAACCGGCAGGACGCGCTGTCCGGCGTCCACCTTTATATCGGCGACGGCGCCACCTTGACCCAGTCCTTTGTCCGAAAAGTGGGCGGATCGCTCATCGGCCATGCGCCGGTCCAGACCCAGCTTACCTGGTGCCGAAAAGAAGGCGTGCCCCGGGCGGTCATCACCCACTGCGGCTCGGAGATCGTGGAGGGAGACGAACGGACGCTGGGCGCAAAACTCCGGAAAATGGCCGAAGAGCGCAACGTCGAAGCAAAGATTGCCTATGATGGGATGGAGATGGTGCTGAGGCGATAAGGCTTCGCGTTCCAGGTTCAAAAATAAAATCGTTTCAAGATTTTATATGACGCGACGATGTCGCGATGCAAAGTAGCGGCGAAGCCGCGTTTGATAAAAGCACGAAGCGATTTTATCTTCCGAATAAAATCCACAATAAAACCACAACCCCCGTCACAGTCAGGCCCACAGCGAGTCGATGACGTTTGTAGATCTCCTCGGCAGCATCGCCGAATCGCCACACCAGGGCGGCCAGCCCGAAATAGCGAAGGGCGCGGGAAAGAGCCGTCGCCGCCAGAAAACCGAAGATCGAATACCCCGAGACCCCCGCGGCCACCATGGCGATCTGAAACGGCACCGGCGTGACGCCGACGCTGAACACGAACCAAAACCCTTTTTCTCGAAGCATTTCGCCGACCGTGACAAGTTGCTCTTTGCCGCCGGCGGCGGAAACGATCCAATCGCTCACCGATGTCTGAAAAAAATTGCCGGCGGCATAGCCGAACAGGGCGCCGCCGATGCAACCGAGCAGGGCTGCCAGCGCCAGATGCCACATGCGCTTCCGGTCGATCTGCATCAGCGGGATGAGCAGCAGCTCCAGCGGGATCGGCATCACGGTCGATTCCAGAAACGAGACCACGGCCACGGCCCATTGGGTGTGGGACCCTTTTGTGATCTTATTCATTAATTTTTGGGTTTTATATGGCATGGGGCATAGCGCATAGAGCATAGGGAAGATCACACAGGAGGGATGACAGAGGACAGACGGCAGAAGGAGGAAGATCCGACTCTGTACGATTTTCCTTTTGCTGTCCTTTGTCGTCTGTCATCTGTCCTCTGTCCTCTGTCGTCTGGCCCTTCTCCGGCATCCGACATTCGACATCTATATTTCATAACTCTATGCCCTATGCTCCATGCGTT
>Ga0272443_10000186_pt1 | contig 118815 bp, 93 predicted proteins | sample SSMAcet12_FD_193581 | JGI IMG/M metagenome (GOLD analysis project Ga0272443, IMG submission 193581) | Marine sediment archaeal communities from Little Sippewissett salt marsh, Falmouth, MA, United States - SSM-Acet-12 | ecosystem: Environmental > Aquatic > Marine > Wetlands > Sediment ... | reverse complement strand
AATTTTCGGAACTTGAAATGATCCTCGAGGAGGAAGAATCGGTTGAACCGAATATTGAGCGCCCCGGATACATGGAAAATTTCGACAAAAAATATTTTGTGTCTCCCGAACAACTCGAAATCCGGGATGCTACTGAGAAGGCTTCCGAGGAACGGGGTCTAGAAGAAAAACTAGAGTCAACTGAGCCTCCATATGCATCCGAGGCCAATAAGTTTGAGGTAGAGAATGCGATTTACATGCTAAAAGCAGATGCACTCCTGAAAAAATCGATGGATGGAGAATGAAAATGGACTACAAGGTGGCTGAACTAATAATTTGGCTAATATTTATATGGGGTCTGATACGTCTACTTAAAGCAAGGACAAAAAGATAGAGCCAACATTTTAATCTAAAGGACATCATCATGAATCCTTGGGTATGGAGATTAATAATTATCCTGTTGGCAATAGCGTTTGTCCCGCTGATCGTGGGCTGGACAGCTGACCTGGTCTCATACGGCATTATGTCTGCCAGTGAAGGTTTTCGTGACCTATTGCGGCCCCTAGGTTCGTCCGGCGATGCCAGACTGGAAGGGGTAATTCGATTATGCCTTTATTTGATTGCCATAACATTACTATCTCAGTTTATCTTTCGCGGAGGCGGCAGGAATTAAAGGTGAAATATGGAAAAAAGACTAATAGATATCGAAGCGTTATCCATTTACATAAGTTTGAGTCCCCAGACTATTCGCAATAAGCTTTCTTCGGGAACTTTTCCAATAAAGCCGCTGAAATCTTTCGGGAAAAAACTTTTGTGGGATGTAAAAGAAGTAGATCAATACATTACTAAGTCAAAACAGAGACATTGAGAATTGATGTCTTACGGCAAATGAATTATCATCTCAATAGAAAGGAGGTGATTAGCATTTGCCTGTACCTGCGACCTTTCGTAAGAAAGGAGTAGGATTCAAATGGGATGTTATGAGAAATACAAAGGAAGTGGCATATATTATGTAAAATATCCTTATGCTAGAGATCCATTGACTGATGCAATCAAGTATAAGACGGAGAAGGTAGGTCCAAAAAAAATTGCCCAAAGGTTATTCAATAAAAAGATGTCCGAATGGGCAGAAAAAAAATTCTATGGCCTAGGTTACGATATTGCTTTTTCTGATTTAGTCCATTGGTACCTCAACCAAAAAGAAAAAGCCGGGAAAAAATCAATAAAGAAGGACAAAGAACATTGTGCTTTGCTCGAAAACGCTTTCGGTAGTTACATGGTTTCTGAGCTAAAGCCACACTTTATCAAAGAATTTAGAGACATTTTAAGAGTTACCAGGTCAAAAAGAGAAAAATACTATAGCAATGCAACTATCAACAAAATAATGCAAGTCGGAAGACACATGTTTAATCTAGGCATAGATAATGAGATAATTAACTCTTCAAATCCATTTAAAGGGGTTTTCCTGCAAGAAAACAATGCAAGAGATCGAATTTTATCTAGTGATGAATACAATAAGCTTATTTCAGTTGCTCCCCAACATCTTTCTGCGATTATAGAAGTAGCGTACAATACAGGTATGCGCTCTGGTGAAATCCTAAACTTGACTTGGGATAAAGTAAACTTCAAGGAAGATTTAATTAGTCTTGAATCGCAAGACACCAAAACAGAGTATCCAAGACTGGTTTTTTTTAATCAAAGAATAAGGAATATCCTTGAAGATTTACATAAGGTTAGAGCTATTCATCACAATTTTGTTTTCACTTATAAAGGAAATCCAATTAAAAGCATCAATACGGCTTTCAGAACAGCTCTTCGAAAAGCTAAAATAGTAGATTTTCACTTTCATGATTTACGGCACACATACAATACAAACCTTCGGAAGGCGGGAGTTGAAAGGTCAGTTATCATGAAGCTGACCGGTCATCGTACAATGGCGATGTTTTTGCGGTATGACACCGTAGATAAAGATGATGCGAAAGCAGCCATGGAAAAGTTAGAGCGGTTCATGTGTGCCGGAAATTGCTCCTATAGTGCTCCCAAGGGGATTGAAGTAAAAAAATAGGGACTTAGTTGCTTCTAAGTCCCTATAATTTTTGGATTTTGGCTCCCCGGGACGGACTCGAACCATCGACAGGGTGGTTAACAGCCACCTGCTCTACCAACTGAGCTACCGGGGAATATGAAGCTAAAAGATTATTTTTACCTGCTGATCCAATCCCCGTCAAGAGAAAATATCGGGCCGGCGCCCTTGTTTTTTCAAGGGGATCCGCGGGAAGATTTTACTACGAAGGATCCGCCTTTTTGTCCGGGTGAAAAAGGGAATAAACCACGGGGATGAGAACAAGGGTGATCAAAGTGGACCCGGTGAGGCCGCCGACGACCGCCCGGGCCAGGGGGGCCTGGGCGTCGGAGCCTTCCCCGATGCCCAATGCCAGGGGGAGGAGCCCCAGGATGGTGGTCAGGGTGGTCATGAGGATGGGGCGCAGCCTGCGGCGGCCCGCCTCGGTGAGGGCGGCGAGTTTGGGCATGCCCTCCCCGACCAGGCGGCCTGCCTGGTCCACCAGGAGGATCGCGTTGTTGACCACGATCCCGCCCAGCATGATGCACCCAATATAGGACTGGACATTCAGGGTCGTGTTTGTGAGGAACAGGGTCACCAGAACGCCTACCGAGGCCACGGGGACTGAAAACATGACAACCAGGGGATCGCGAAGCGATTCATACTGGCAGGCAAGCACCATGTAGACCAGTACCAGTGCTAGAACCAGGGAGATGACCAGCTCCCCGAAGGCCTTCTGCTGCTCCTCGAAGTTCCCGGCGACCTTGAGATCGTATTCCACGGGCCGTGGGATCTGATCCAGGAGCGCCTGAACATCCGCAGCCACCGAACCCATGTCCCTGCCCGAGACATTGGCCTGTACCGTGGCGATGCGCTGCTGGCCCTTGCGGTCTATGACCACCGGGCCCCTGCTCTCCTCGGCTGCGACCACATTTCGCAGGGACACCTTTTCACCGGACGCCGTTGTCAGGGTGAGGCTGAGGATTTCATCCATGGATCGCTTTTCAGCGTCCTTGAGCTTCACCCAGATGCGGTAGGCATTGCCCTCCGTCCGGAACTCTCCCGCCCTGGAGCCCGCCACCGCGGTCTGAAGCATCTGGGTGACGTCGCGTATACTCAAGCCGAGGTCGGCGACCTTGGCCCGGTCCACCCGTATCTCCTGCTGGGGGGTGCCCGCCTCCAGGCTGGTCTGAGCGTCGGTTATCCCGGGCACACCCGCGATCAATGACTTCACCCGGGCGGCCAGGGCATCGAGGGTCGCCAGATCGTAGCCGCGGATCTCCACGGTCAAACCCTGATCCCCACCCAGGAGCCGCTCCAGGATGAACTGCCCCTGGGGCGCCCGCACCCGGACTTCCATGCCGGGCACGCTGCCTGAAAGGCGCCTGCGCAGATCGTCGGCCACCTCCACGTTGGATCGTTCGCGCCGGGTCATGGGAACGAGGGACAGGTACATGGACCCCTCGGAGCCCGCGCCCGGCCGCCAGTGGGTCGGGCCCGCACTGGTCACCCAGGACTGGGCCTCAGGCACGGCCGGTTTGATGATCTCTTCCATGAGGCGCGTCTGGCGGTCGACGAGATCGAGACGGGTGCCGATCTCCATTTGTCCGGTCACCCGGACCTCGCCTTCGTCGCTGGGGGGGAGAAATTCGCTGCCAAGACGGGGGAGCAGCAGGAGGCTCGCCCCCAGGGCGGCCCCCGCCATTAGAACAGTGAAGAGGCGATGGCCCAACGCCCAGCGCAAGAGGCGGAGGTAGGCGTTCTCAAGACCCGAGAAGGCGGAGCCCGCGGCAACGGCCAGCCGTCCCCTGGATGGGGCGGCGCCTCCATCGGCAGCCTGGAGCCTCGGTCTCAAGAACCTTGAGGCCAGCATGGGCACCAGGGTCAAGGACAGGGTCAGGGAGCAGACAAGGGCGAAGATGATCACATACGCCATTTCCTTAAAGAGGATACCCGAAACGCCGCGCATGAATATAAGGGGCAGGAAGATGACAAGAGTGGTTATGGTGCTGGCGATGATCGCGGTCGCCACTTCCCGGGTGCCCTCCACGGATGCCTCCTGGGGGGATTCGCGGTTTTCCCCCCTGCGGCGAAAGATGTTTTCGATCACCACAATGGATGCGTCCACCATCATGCCCACCCCCAGGGCCAGGCCGCCCAGGGTCATGAGGTTGAGCGTGAATCCTCCGAAAAACACCAGCACAAAGGTCGTCACGATCGAGATGGGGATGGAGAGCGATATCACCAGGGTGCTTCGTATGCTGCGCAGGAAAAACAGCAGGACCACAATGGCCAGACCGCCGCCGTAAAGGACCGAGCGGGCCACATTGGATATGGAGCGCTCTATGAAATTTCCCTGGTTGATGACCGGCACGATTTCGATCTGGGGATAGGCCCGGTTGGCCTCCTCGATTTCCTTGAGGACGGCCTTGGCTACCTCCACCGTGTTGGCGCTCGCCTGCTTGCGGATGCCCACCCGCAGCCCACGGCCGCCGTTCACCCGGATGATGCGCGTCAGCTTCTCATAGGTGTCCTTGACCTCGGCGATCTGGCCAAGGGTCACCACGGCGCCGTCCTGCCTTGAAATGACCGTGTTTCTTATCTGATCGAGGCTCGTGAACTCGGCCGGCGCCCGCAGGGTGACCTCGTAGCGGCCCTGCTCTATCTTCCCCGCGGGGAGGTCCAGGTTGGCGTCCCGGATGGCGTTGAGCACCTGATCCAGCGGCAGCCCCACGGCCTTGATCCTGTCCGGATCCAGCTCGACCCGCACCTCCCGGTTGAACCCGCCGAACACATCCACCTGCGCAACCCCCGGAATGCGGGCAAAGCGGTAGCGGACCTGGTCTTCGATGATTTCGGTGAGCTCCACCGGGTCGAGGGTGCTGGAGACGCCCAGGATGACCACCGGGAAGTTGGCGATGTCGAACTTACGGATGCTGGGTCTGACCACGTCCTCTGGGAGCTCGTCGATCTCGGACTCGATCTTGCTCTGGACGTCGATGGCCGCGGTGTCGATGTCCGTGCCCCACACGAAGCTGACCCGAATTTGGCTCTGACCTTCGGATGAGGAGGATGTGATCTCCTCGACCCCCGGGACCGTCGCCACGATCTCTTCAACAATGCGCGTGATGAGCCGCTCCATGACTTCGGGGCTCGCCCCTTCGTAATTGGTGCGGATGGTCAGTGTCGGCAGCTCGATTTCGGGGAGCATGTCGATTTGAAGCCTGCTCAAGGAGACAAACCCGAGGATCACCAGGATCAGGGTCACCATGGTGGTGAATATCGGCCGGTTGACGCTGAATTTCGGCAGGTTCATGGAGCGGAGGCCTTTGTGCCTGCGGAGGGTCCTTTTTCTGATGGTATGGTGATCGGGGCCCCGTCATCGAGCAGCTGCTGTCCCAGGGTGACAACCCGGCCGGAGAGGCCTTCGCCTTCCACCTGCAACCGGTCGCCTTCCCTGATCCCCACTTTAACCCGGCGCCAGGAAACGGACGCCCCGTCTTCACTCACGATGAAAAGGCCGCTGACGTCGTCACGCATTGTCAGGGAGCCGGCAGGGACGATCGTGGTCTCCGGCACACTGGAGAGAACCACGGTGGATCGCATGAACATCCCGGGCTTGAGCCTGTAATCCGGGTTTTCTATGCTCATCTCCACGCGCGCCTGCCGGGTGGACTGCCGGAAGATGGGGGCGATCCGTTCGATTCGACCCGTGTAAACCTCGTCCGGGTAGGCGTCCGTGGTTAAAGAAACCTGCTGCCCGGGCTGAAGGTGGGCGTAGTCTTTTTCGGTCACATGAAAAATACCCACAATGGGGTTGAGCTCGACGATCAGGAGCAGCCGGGCGTTGGCGGTCACGGTCTGCCCCTCGTCCACGTAACGCTCGGCCACCACCCGGTATTCATCCCCGCCGGTCCAGTCCGCCGTGACGCGCGTGTACCCCAGGCGGATTTTTGCGGTCTCCAGGGAGGACTCGGCTTTGTTCACCTGGGCCGCGGCCACCTTGAGACGGGCCTCCTTGGCGAGTTTGTCCTGTTTGGCCGCGTCGAATTCGGAATCCGACGCGATTCCCCGCTTTACAAGGGATTCGGTGCGCTTGAATTCACGCCCGGCGTTTTCCAGGGCGCTCCGGGCCTCGGAGAGGTTCGCAACGGATACGGCAAGATCCGCTTCCGCCTGGGCCACGGCCTGGACATATTCGTCGTTGTCCAGCTCGGCAACCACCTGCCCGCGCTTTACCCGGTCAGAGAGATTGACCATGACGCGCTCAACACGGCCGGCCACCTTCGGGGCCACGACAAACTCGGCCAGGGCCTCAAGCTCGCCGCTGAAGACCCTTTTGAGCTCGATTGGCCCGCGCTCGATGAGCGCCGTTTCAACAGGAACAGGCCGAACCTTTCTGCCCATGGCCCTCGAGTCGGCCTTCTGGAACCGATCCATGTTCGCAAGGCCCAGGGCCGCAAGGACACCTGCAAGAACCACCGTCAGCGCGTATATTTTGACACCGCCCGATTTCATTTAATTCAGCCGTCTCCAAAGATCCGGGAGTCCATTGAGGATCGTTTCCAGGTGGCATTTCACAGAAGACAAGGGACGCAACTCATCGCCCAGAAAGATAGCGTAACGGCCGGAACATGGGAAGGAAATTTTGTACTGTTTGAATCTTGGAGAAATTTGCTCCGCCCGCGACGGTTTTTCGATTGTCACGGGAGGGCCAAAAAAACTATACTCCAGCACATGCTCCCTTGGTCTTGAGAATAACGCTGTCCAATCGTTCCTCAAAAAAAAGGGTACTCCCGCATGAAACGCTCCATCAGACACCGTCTTTTGCACGTCTTGTGCACGGCGGCCGCATCGCTCCTCCTGACGGCCGCCTGCGCGCGGGTCGTGAATCGTTGGGACACCGGCTGGATCGAGAGAAGACCCGCCGACACGGACGTCCGCGTGCGTGTCGAACCCGACGCCCCCCCTGAAGCCGCCCTCCCCCGCGCGCCCGCCTCCGGCCCCCTTGTGCTCACCCTCAAGGAAGCCGTTCTGCTGAGCCTTGAAAACAATCGAGCCCTGGTCGTGGAAAGGCTGAACCCCGCCATTCAGGAGACCTTCGAGGCCGAGGAAAGGGCGGTTTTCGATCCTGTGACGAGCGCGGAAGTCTCCTTGGGCAGGGACAAAGAGGAACGCGCACAGGCCGCCGAGCCTGAAATCGAGGAAGACTTCACCACGGACACCGCCCGGGGGGGTATTTCCCTGGAGCAGTATTTTCCCACCGGCACCCGGGTGGCCCTCCGAGCGGACACCCGGATGGACGACTCCTCAATCCTGGACACCAGGGCTTACGAAAGCCGGATCGGCATGACCATCACCCAGGCCCTTCTCAGAGGTTACGGCGTCGACACGAATCTGGCCCGCCTCCGGCAGGCGCGCCTGGAAACCCTTATGTCCGAGTTCGAACTGCGGGGTTTCACCGAAGCGCTGGTGGCCGAGGTGGAGCTCACCTACTGGGACCTCGCCCTGGCCCGGCGGCAGATCGAAATCGTGGAGGAGTCCCTCAAGGTCGCCCGTCAGCAGCTCAGCGAAACCCAGCAACTCATCTCCGTGGGCCGGCTGCCCAAGGCCGAACTGGCGGCCGTCCAGGCCGAGGTCGCACTGCAGGAACAGGCACTCATCAGGGCCAGGGCCGACGAGGAGATCATCCGGCTGCGGCTCATCCGGCTTCTCAACCCCACGGTGCCCGCCATGTGGGATGTGGAGATCGACCTGGCCTATGAGCCGACCCTGCCGGAGATAAGGCTGGACGAGGTGAGGCAGCACGTGGCCCTGGCGCAACGCATGCGCCCCATCCTGAACGAGGCCCGCCTGGAGATCCTCACCGACTCCCTGGAGCTCGTCAGGACAAAAAACGGGCTCCTGCCCCTGCTGGACCTCTTCATCACCCTTGGGAAAACCGGGTATGCGACCTCCTTCGGCGATTCCGCAGCCGACATCCCCGGGGACGGCTACGACGCGTCGGCAGGCCTCCGGTTCAGCTACCCCAACTTCAACCGGGAGGCCCGGGCCCTCCACAAAAGGGCCCTCTTGTCCCGCGAGCAGACGGAAAAATCCCTGGCGAACCTTTCCCAACTTGTGGAAGTCGACGTCCGCACTGCCTACATCGATGTGAATCGGACCAGGCAGCAGATCGCGGCCTCCACGGCCACCCGCAGGTTCAATGAGGAAAAGCTCCGTATCGAGACTGAAAAACTGCGCGTGGGGCGATCCACCAGCTTTCTCGTGGCCCAGGCCCAGCGCGATCTCCTGGCCAGCCGCATCGCCGAGGTGAAGGCCCTGGTCGATTACATCCAGGCGCTTGTGGATCTTTACAGGCTGGACGGATCGCTCCTCGAACGCCGCGGGATTGTCGCCCCGGGCCGGGAGCCGGTCGAAATCGAAAAGCAAAAAATGCCGTGACACGGATTTTCATCCATCGGGTGTGAACCCGTTCGCGTGGAGGGGGCCCTTTGGTTTCACGCTACATGAAGTAGTCGAAGTCCTGTTCCGTCCGCACTTTTCGCCGCAGGCGGAACACATGGGCAGGGACCGCCTGGGGGTTGATCTCCACATAGTTCCTCGGGCCGTGCCAGAGGTAGCGCGCGTCGCTCAAGAGATCGTGAACCTGATAGGGCCTGACAGGCTCCAGCCCCCAAAGGGCGATGGGCAGCTCCAGCCAGCCCGAGTGGGTGTGATGGGGATCGAGGTTCACGATGACCAGCACGATGTTGGAGAGGTCCTCGGTGTTCTTGCTGTAGCAGATGAGGTGCTCGTTGTCGATGGGGTGGAACTGGAGGCTCCAGTCGCTCTGAAGGGCCGGATTTTCCCGCCGGATCTTGTTGACCCTGGAGATGAGCCCCCGGAGGCTGTCCCTGCTTTCAAGGTCCCAGTGCCTTATCCCGTACTTTTCGGAATCCAGATACTCCTCGCTCCCGAACTCCCTGGGCCTGTTTTCACCCAGCTCAAAGGCCGGCCCGTAGATGCCGTAATCAGCGCCCAGGGTGGCGGCCAGGACCAGCCTGGCCATGAAGGCGGGTCGCCCGCCGATCTGGAGATACTCCGTGAGGATATCCGGGGTGTTGGGCCACAGGTTGGGCCGGAAGAAATCACGCACGGGGGGCTGGGTGAGATCCGCGAAATACCGGGTGATCTCCCATTTGGTGTTGCGCCAGGCGAAATAGGTGTAGGACTGGGTGAAGCCCAGCTTGGCCAGCCGGTACATGACCTTGGGCCGTGTGAAGGCCTCGGCAAGGAAAATGGTCTCGGGGTGTGCGGCCTTGATCTCCGCGATGACCCACTCCCAGAAGCGGAAGGACTTGGTGTGGGGATTGTCCACGCGGAAGATGTGGACCCCCTGCTCGACCCAGAACTCGAAGACGCTCTTGAGCTCGTCCCACAGCCCCCGCCAGTCGTCGGTCTCGAAATTGATCGGGTAGATGTCCTGGTATTTCTTGGGGGGGTTTTCCGCGTACTGTATGGTCCCGTCCGGCCGCCTGCGGAACCACTCGGGGTGCTCCTTCACATAGGGGTGGTCCGGCGTACACTGGAAGGCGACGTCCATGGCGATCTCCACGCCCTGCTCCCGCGCGGCGGAGACCAGGCCCTGGAAGTCCTCCAAGGTGCCCAGGCGGGGGTGGACCGCCTTGTGCCCCCCCTCTTCCGAGCCGATGGCCCAGGGGCTGCCCGGGTCTTCGGGGCCCGCCTCCGCTGCGTTGTTGCGGCCTTTGCGGTGGGTGCGCCCGATGGGATGGACGGGTGGGAGGTAGAGAACGTCGAAACCCATGCGGGCTATGTAAGGGAGTCGGGCCGTGCAATCCTTGAAGGTGCCGTGCTCCCCGGCCGCGCCCGCGCACGAGCGGGGAAACATCTCGTACCAGGCGCTGAAACGCGCCTTCGTCCGGTCCACCACCACGACGAGATCCTTGCCGTAAGCCGTGGCGAAACGCCTGTCCGGGACGCGTGCCATGATGTCTCTCAAATCCGTGTCCAGGGCGGCGGCCATTCTTTCCTCCATGTCCCGGGAGGACGCGAGGCGGTCGGCCAGGCCCCTCAAATCACCTGCATCCATGCCCGAGGCCCTCGCCGCGGCCTCCAGGACGAGCTCCGCCCCCATGAGCAGGTCCACCGAAAGGTCCTGCCCCGCGGCCGCCTTTTTCGCCAGATCCCGCTGCCAGGTCAGGAAACGGTCCACCCAGGCCTCCAGGGTGAACACCCAGCGGCCCAACTCACTCACCACAAAAGATCCTTGCCAGCGATCGTTGACCAGGGGTTCCATGGGCACCTCCCGCCACGGCTCTTCCCCCTGTTTTCGAAACTTGAGAACGGCGGCGAGGGCGTCGTGGCCGTCCGCAAAGATATCCGCCTCCACCACGACCGTGTCCCCGACGACCCTCTTCGCGGGAAAACGGCCGCTGTCTATCTCCGGTTGGACGCCCTCGATGACGGCGCGTTTTCTGTCGTCCTTGGGCTGCATGGCATCACATTCCTTTCCGGTGTCGTTCACTCGATTTCTATGACCTTGACGAGATTGGTCGTTCCGGGGGTCCCCAGCGGCGTGCCCGCCGTGACCACCAGCCTGTCCCCCGGGCTCGCCATGCCGTGTTCCCGGGACCACGCGGCCGCCGTCGCGAACACGTCGTCCGTCTCGATGAAGGGTGGAACCAGGGCGGGCACCACACCCCACGACAGGGACAACCCGCGCTGGGTCCCGCGGCTCGGGGTCAGGCCCAGGACAGGGGAGGCCGGTCGAAACCTGGCGACCATGCGCGCGGTGCTTCCGGAGCCCGTGACCGCCACGATGGCCGAGGCCCCGAGATCCTCGGCGAGTATGCAGGCGGACCGGCTGATGGCGGACGCCGTCACGGCGGTGTGCTCGGAGTCGAACTCCATGATGGAGGACTGGGCGTGAAGGTGTCGCTCCGTGGCCCTTGAAATTCGGTCCAGCATGCGCACGGCCGTGACGGGATACTGCCCTATGGCCGTCTCCTCGGAAAGCATCACGGCGTCCGTTCCGTCGAGGATGGCGTTGGTCACGTCCGTCGCCTCCGCCCTGGTGGGCCGGGGGCTGTCGATCATGGACCGGAGCATCTGGGTCGCCGTGATCACGGGTTTTCCGGCCTGGCGGGTCAGTCGAATGATCCTTTTCTGGATGATGGGGACCTCTTCCAGGGGCATCTCCACCCCGAGATCCCCCCGGGCCACCATGACCCCGTCCACCGCGGACAGGATTTTGTCGAACCTTTCGATAGCCTGGGGCTTCTCGATCTTGGCGATCACCAGGGGCTTGCTCTCGGACCGGGCGATCATCTCGCGCACGGGGTTGATGTCGCTTTCGTGACGCACGAAGGAAAGGGCCACGAAATCCACGCCCTGCCCGAGACCAAACTCCAGATCGCGCCGGTCCTTTTCGGTAAACGAGGGCACCCGAAGCTTGGAGGAGGGGAGGTTCACACCTTTGTGCGAATGGATGTCCCCGCCCACGAGGACATCACACACAATGCCGGCGCCGTCCTTGTATGTGGCTTTCAGAAGGACCAGGCCGTCCGCGAGGAGTATCGGGTCCCCTACGGCCACGTCCTCCAGGAGGTACGGGTAGTTGACCGGGAGATCGGCCGGATCTTCGGCGGACACGGGCCGGAGAACCACCCTTTCTCCAGGTTCCAGGTGTCTTTCACCCACAAGGAGTTTTCCCAGTCGAATCTTGGGTCCTCCCAGATCCTGGAGGATGCCGACCTCCTTTCCAGTGGAGTTGCAGACACCTCGGAGGGTTTGGAGCATCTTCCCGTGACCTTCGTGATCCCCGTGGGAGAAGTTGAGGCGAGCCACGTCCATGCCAGCGTTTACGAGCTGAGCAAGGGCCTCCGGCGATTCCGTGGAAGGTCCCAGCGTGCACACTATTTTCGTCTTTCGCAAAGTCGAATTCACGGCGGTCCCTCCCTCACGAGCACCACCAGGGATCGGTCCTTGACCGAAATCGTCCGCCCGGCCTCCAGGACCGCGTCCTCCTCCAGAAACCCCCCTTCCGACGTGTCCAGCACCCTCATCCAGCTTTTTCCCCACTTCGGATCGAGAAGAACAAAGGGAAGGGGCTCGTAGTGTGCATTGAAAAGGACCAGGAAGGTGTCGTCCGTGATCTTCTCGCCTCTGGGCCCAGGATACAGTATGGCCCCGCCGTTCAAAAAAACGGCCACGGATTTGGCGAATCCCTCGCCCCAGTTCTCCTCCTCCATCTCCACACCGTCCGGGGTGAACCAGCTGATGTCGTCCACGCCCCGCCCGTGGATGGGCCTGCCGAGAAACCACCCCCTGCGCATGAAGACCGGGTGTGCGGACCGGAAGCGGATGAGTTCGCGAGTGAACTCCAGGATGCCCTCATCCGTGCTTTGCCAGTCGAACCAGGAGATCTCGTTGTCCTGGCAGTAGGCGTTGTTGTTCCCCTGCTGGGTCCTGCCCATCTCGTCCCCGCCCAGGAGCATGGGGATGCCCTGGGAGAGGAAGAGGGTCGCAAGAAAATTCATCTTCTGTTTTTCCCTCAGGGCCAGGACCACGGGGTCCCCGGCGGGGCCTTCTTCGCCGCAGTTCCAGGAGCGGTTGTGGTTTTCGCCGTCGCGGTTCCCCTCGCCGTTGGCCTCGTTGTGCTTCTCGTTGTAGGACACGAGGTCCTGGAGGGTGAAACCGTCGTGGGCGGTGATGAAGTTGATGCTGGCGTTGGGTCTGCGGGTGGTGCGCTCGTAAAGGTCGGGACTCCCCGAGAACCTGAGGGCGAACTCCCCCAGGGTCTGGTCCACCCCGCGCCAGAAGTCCCGGACGCAGTCCCGGTACTTGCCGTTCCACTCGGACCACTGGGGCGGAAAATTGCCCACCTGGTACCCGCCCTCGCCCACGTCCCAGGGCTCGGCAATGAGTTTCACCTGGCTGATCACCGGGTCCTGCTGGACCAGGTCGAAAAAGGCCGAGAGCCTGTCCACCTCGTGGAGCTCCCTCGCGAGGGCGGAGGCGAGGTCGAACCGGAAGCCGTCCACGTGCATGTCCAGCACCCAGTAGCGCAGGGAGTCCATGATGAGCTGGAGCACGTGCGGGTTCCGCATGTTCAGGCTGTTTCCCGTGCCCGTGTAATCCCTGTAATAGCGGGGATCCTCTTCCAGGCGGTAGTAGGCGGGATTGTCGATGCCCTTGAAGCAGAGCATGGGGCCCAGGTGGTTGCCCTCCGCGGTGTGGTTGTACACCACATCCAGGATGACCTCCAGGCCCGCCTCGTGCAGGGTCTTGACCATCTGCTTGAATTCCGCGACCTGCTGCCCGGGCTGTTTCCTGCTCGCGTACTCGTTGTGGGGGGCCAGGTAGCCGATGGAGTTGTACCCCCAGTAATTGCGCAACCCCCTCTCCGCGAGGTGCGCGTCGTGGATGAACTGGTGGACCGGGAGAAGCTCCACGGCGGTGACCCCGAGACCCGTGAGGTACTCGACGGCGGACGGATAGGCCAGACCGGAATACGTCCCGCGCAGTTCGGAGGGAATGTCCGGGTGCCGCATCGTGAAGCCCTTGACGTGGAGCTCGTAGATCATGGTCTCGTGGAGGGGTCTTCCGGGGGATTGATCGTTCCCCCAGTCGAAGAAGGGGCTGATCACCACGGACTTGGGCACGTAAGGCGCGCTGTCCTGGTCGTTGAAAGACCCCTCCGGGTCCTGGAACAGGTACGGGAAAGCGGCCTCGTTCCAGTCGACCAGACCCTCCACGGCTTTTGCATAGGGATCCAGCAGGAGCTTGTGCGGGTTGCACCGGTTCCCCTCACCGGGAGCCCAGGGCCCGTGCACCCGGAAACCATAGAGCTGCCCCGGCTCAACCTCGGGCAGGTAGCCGTGCCAGCAGAACCCCGTCACCTCGGGGAGATCCATCCGGGTCTCCGTTCCATTCTCGTCAAAGAGACAGAGCTCCACCCTCCCGGCCACCGCCGAGTACACGGAGAAATTCGTGCCGGCCCCGTCATAGGTGGCCCCCAGCGGATATGGTCTTCCCGGCCAGACGATCATCCCTCACCTCCCCCGCCCTGAATCCCCGCCTCGCCCTGGCGCGCCACGGCCTCGGTGGCCTTCCTGACGTCCTCGGCGTCCCCGAGGTAGTAGTGCGCCCGCGCCCGAAGGTCGTCGTCAAGCTCGTAGACCAGGGGAATCCCCGTGGGGATGTTGACGCCGGGGATGTCCTCGTCGGAGACGTTGTCCAGGAACTTGACCAGGGCCCTCAGGCTGTTCCCGTGGGCCGCCAGGATAACCCTCTTGCCCTCGCGGATCACGGGCACAACGGTTTCCCTCCAGAAGGGCATGAACCTCTCCACCGTGTCCTTGAGGCACTCCGTCACAGGGATCTCGCCCTCTTTCAGGCCCTGGTACCTGGGGTCCTTTCCCGGATACCTCTCGTCGGTTCTGTCCAGGGCCGGCGGCCGGACATCGTAGCTCCTCCTCCAGATGTGGACCTGCTCCTCACCGTGCCGCGCGGCCGTTTCGGCCTTGTTCAGGCCCTGGAGCGCGCCGTAGTGACGTTCGTTGAGCCTCCAGGAGATGTGCACGGGGATCCACATGAGGTCCATCCGGTCCTGGACGATCCACAGGGTCCGGATGGCGCGCTTGAGCACGGAGGTGAAGGCCGTGTCGAAGGCAAGCCCCTCCTTTTGCAAGAGCTCCCCGGCCTGCCGCGCCTCCAGGACGCCTCCTTCGGAGAGGTCCACGTCGGTCCAGCCCGTAAACAGATTCGCCTTGTTCCACACGCTCTCACCGTGCCTCAAAAGTACAAGCTTGTGCATTTTCTTATCCTCTCCTCACCACATTTCCGCCGGCTGCCCCGTGGATGCCAGGACATTGCTCCACAGCCTCCCCTTGGGGTCGATCCGCTTGCGCCGCGAGACCGCCAGGGAGATGGGCAGGTGCGTGAACTGGTCATGCCAGAACCCCACCAGCATGTTCGTCCGTCCCGCCATGCCCGCGTGGACCGCATTGTGCCCAAGGAGAAGGCAGAAGACGGAATCGTGGGGGTTGGCCGGCATGCTCCGGATGGTGTAGCTGGGATCTATGTACTTCAGGCTGAAATCCATGCCGATCCCCCGGAAGTAGCCTTGAATTTTGTCCTTGAGAAAGAGCCCTATGTCCCCGAACCGCGGGTTGCCCGAAGGGTCCCTCTCGTCGGGCCGGTCCATGAGATCCTGCCCCGCGCCCTCGGCGGCCACAATGACCACGTGCTTTTTTCGTTCGAGCCGCTCCTTCAGAATCTTCAGAAAAACATCCAGGTCGAACCGCACCTCGGGCACCAGGCAGTAGTTGACGTCGCTGTTGGACAGGGTGGCGTAGGCGGCGATGAAGCCTGACTCCCTTCCCATGAGCTTTACGAGCCCCATGCCGTTTCGCGCGCCCATTGCCTCCATGTTGGCCGAGTAGACGGCGGTCCTGGATTCCGTGACCGCGGTCTCGAACCCGAAGGACTGCTGCACATAGGAGATGTCGTTGTCGATGGTCTTCGGGATCCCGATGACTGCGATCTTCAAAAGGCGCTGCCCGATCTCCTCGGCAATGGCCCGGGCCCCACGCAGGGTGCCGTCCCCACCGATGGCGAAGAGGATGCCGATGTTCATGCGCTCCAGGGTGTCGACCATGTCGACGACGTCCTGAGGCCCCCTGCTAGAGCCAAGGATGGTCCCGCCCTGCTGGTGGATGTCCTTGACCTTCTCCGGACTGAGCTCCATGGGGGTGTGGCCGTACTTGTAGGAGAGACCCTCGTAGCCATAGAGGAAGCCGAAGACGCTCGACACCCCGTAGTGATAGAAAAGGCTCAACACAATGGCCCGGATCACGTCGTTGACCCCCGGGCAGAGCCCGCCGCAGGTCACAATGCCGCACTTGAGCTTGGAGGGGTCGAAGTAGATCTTCTTTCGAGGGCCCGCCGTCTCAAAGGACGGGGGCTCCTCCTCGTCGCAGATGAAATCCCGTATCACCTTGGGATCGGAGTGGTAGAGCACCCTTTCGTCGTCCAACACGAACTTCAGGTCCGACATGGGCGACGGAACGCGGCGCTCGCCCAGGCAATCGATATCGAGATTCAGCCGACTCTCTTCCATGGATCACACCTTGTAAAAAGCCGCTGCGAGCGGAGGCAGCGTCAGATTGAGTGAATACGGATGCCCGTGGGCGGGGACCGGGGAGGCCTCCACGCCGCCCAGGGCCCCCATGCCGCTCCCCCCATACTCCCGGGCGTCGCTGTTCAGGATCTCCTTCCAGAAACCGTCCCTTGGCACCCCCACCCGGTAGTTCCTCCTGGGGACCGGGGTGAAGTTCAGGACCACGACCACCACGTCCCCGGTCGTTTTCGCCTTTCTCATGAGGCTGAGGGTGCTCTGCATGGAATCGTTGCAGTCGATCCACTCGAACCCATCTGACTCGAAATCGAGCTCGTGGAGGGCCGGCTCGCTTCGATACACCCGGTTCAGGTCCCGCACCCACTGCTGGACCCCCTTGTGAAATGGCTGGTCCAGCAGGTGCCATCCGAGGCCCGCCTCGTGGTACCACTCGTCCCACTGGCCGATCTCGCCGCCCATGAAGAGAAGCTTCTTGGCCGCCTGGGCGTACATGTACCCGTAAAGCAGCCTCAGGTTGGCAAACTTCCGCCAGTCGTCCCCCGGCATTTTGCGGAGGAGCGATCCCTTGCCGTACACCACCTCGTCATGCGACAGGGGCAGCACGAAATTTTCCTGAAATGCGTAGAGCATGCGAAAAGTGAGCTTGCTGTGGTGGTAGGCCCTGTGGATGGGGTCCCTGGACATGTATTCGAGGGTGTCGTGCATCCACCCCATGTCCCACTTCATGCCGAACCCCAGCCCGCCCAGGTAGAGGGGACGTGAGACCATGGGCCAGGCCGTGGACTCCTCGGCGATGGTCTGGACGTCGGGGTGGCTCTTGTAGATCTCGTCATTGAAGCGCTTCAAAAAGCCGATGGCCTCCAGGTTCTCGTTTCCACCGTACCTGTTTGGGATCCACTCCCCCTCTTTTCGGCCGTAGTCCAGGTAGAGCATGGAGGCCACGGCGTCCACACGAAGGCCGTCCGCGTGGTACTTGTCCAGCCAGCACATGGCGCTGCTCAGGAGATAGCTCTGCACCTCCTTTCGACCGTAATTGAAGATGAGGCTGTCCCAGTCCGGGTGGACCCTCTGGCGGGGATCCGCGTGCTCGTAGAGATAGGTCCCGTCGAAATACCCGAGGCTGTGCTCGTCGCTCGGAAAATGGGAGGGGACCCAGTCCAGGATGACGCCGATGCCGCTCTGGTGCATCCGGTCCACCAGGTGCATGAAATCCTGGGGCGTCCCGTACCGACTGGTGGTTGTGAAGTAGCCCGTGGTCTGATAGCCCCAGGAGCCGTAGAAGGGGTGCTCCATGACCGGGAGGAACTCCACATGCGTGAAGCCCATCTCCACCACATAGTCCACCAGCCTGGAGGCGAGCTCGCGATAGGTGAGGGAGCGGTTTCCCTCAGCCGGGACCCGCATCCAGGAGCCCAGGTGCACCTCGTAGACGGACAATGGGGCGTCCAGGGCGTTCTTCCGGTGGCGTTCCCGCATCCATTCCCCGTCTCCCCACTCGTAATCCAGGTCCCACACAATGGAGGCGGTCCGTGGGGGCTGCTCGGAGTAGAGGGCGAAGGGGTCCGCCTTGTCCGCCCGGTAGCCGTGGAACCTGGAGACCACGTGATATTTGTAATTGTCCCCCTTGCCCACGCCCGGGATGAAACCCTCCCGGATGCCCGAGCTTCCCCTGGGCCGCAGCAGATGGGTCTCCTTGCTCCAGCCGTTGAAATCCCCCATGACGCAGACCTGCTCGGCGTCGGGGGCCCACACGGCGAAGTGGGTCCCTTTCGTCCCCTGGAGCTCCATGGGATGGGCCCCGAGCTTTTCATAGAGGCGGAAATGGCTGCCCTCATTGAAGAGGTAGAGGTCGTCATCCGTCAAGGGTGAATGTTTGTAAAGCACGTTGGCGTTTGTGTCGATCGCCTGCTCATCCATTATAAAACCTTTCTTGACAGGGCCGAAGGCGCTTTCGGGCCGCTGTCCCGTTCCATGAAATGACTCGCTAGCGTCCGGGTCTGATTCCGGTGCGCGGCTACTCATTCATGATCTCCAAAATGCCCTCCATGGGAATCCTTATCCAGTCCGGCCGGTTGTTGAGCTCGTAGCCGAGCTCGTATATGGCCTTTTCAAGGAGGTATGCCTCCATGAGGAGCACCATCTCCTCCTGGTTATCGGTCATAAAGGGGGCTTTTTTGCACGTCTCGAAGTACTCCTGTAAAAAATAGATGCTGTTCCATTTGTACCACAATTGCCGCCAGGGTTCCATACGCTCGAGGTCCAGGGGATCGGCCCCCTCTTCCTGCTCGAGCATGGAGGCATAGGACGCATAGTGTAAGGATCGAAGCATCCCGGCCGCATCCCGCAGGGGCGATTTCTTGCCCCTCCGCTCGCTCAGGGACCGGGCGGGTTCTCCCTCGAAGTCCAGGATCACGAAGTCCTTGCCCGTGTAGAGGACCTGGCCAAGGTGATAGTCCCCGTGAATGCGGATGCGCATGGAACTCAGCTGCACCTCTCTCAGGCGTCGAAAGCGGTCGATGATCTTGGACTCCAGGGACAGGATGCGCTCGAGTGCGGGCCTGAACGCCTCCGGCGCATCTTCCACCTTCCGGCGGGCGTCCCGGAAGACGTGGGCGAGGAGGCTCCGCAGGGACTGGTACTCGGACTGCCTGATGAAATCCGTGAACGGCTCAGGCGCGAAGGCGGAATCGGCCACGCCCGATGCCAGTGCCAGGTGGAGTTCCCCGGTGCGCCTGCCCAAAAGAGCGGCCTGGGTGAGGTACACGCCGAAGAGCTCCCGCGCCTCGGGCGGGGCTTCCCGATCCAGGGACGCCCACAGCTTGTCAGGGATTTCCCGGGGCGGCTGGGTCTCCCGGGCCCTGGCCACGGCACTCTCGTAGTATCGGTCCAGGTAGTCCCTTGTGTACTCCCAGGCGTCCCCCTGGTTCTCCACAAAACGGTGCAGCACGGCGATGGTGGAGGGCTCCCGGTTCGGCTCCCGGTACTCCAGCGCACCGACCACTCCGGGGATATTGGGGAACCCGGCGCCCGTGAGAAACCGCCCTATTTCCAGGTCCGGATTGGTCCCGGGCTCCAGGCGCCGGAACATTTTCAGGATCAACTTGTCCCCGAACAGGATGGAAGTGTTGCTCTGCTCGGCCTGGGACACCCTGGGGGCGGGCATTTCGTCAAGGGGGGGAACCTCCTTCATGAGTGCATTCGTGGTCGAGCCCTCAAGCAGCCACCGCTCCCCTCGGATGCGCCTGTGGGTGAGTATTGCCTTGAGCAGTCCCGTGGTGAAGTCCTCGTCCCACAGCGCGTCGTAGAGGATTCCCTGTTCCGTGCCGCGGATCTCGACCAGGATGGCCGAAGGGTTCCCTGCCCGAGCCGCCTCGGCCTTCTCCCCCGTGTCGAATGTGAGCGGTAGAAGGTATGTCTCGCGCCTGCCGTCCACATACTCCACCTCCACAAACAGAAGGTGATTGCTGTTTCCGTTGAGGGTCAACGGAAGGCTTTTTGTGATTTTGACGTGGTCGAACCTCCGGGCCTTGCCGCCGAACCAGCGCCGCCGCCGAAGGTAGGCCGGCAGGAAACCCTCCAGGTTTGAGAGCCGCTCCTCCAGGGCGCTCTTCCAACTCCCGCGCACTCTCAATGTGGGGATTGTGTAATCCGTATCCACGGTGCCTTCCGTTTTCCGGGATTTCAGGGAAAACCAGTAAAAGGCATAGGGCCCCAGGGTCATGAGGTAGTAGCCATCCGTGATGGGAGGGAAACTGGTCTCACCGAAGAGCTCCACGGGTGTCCTGCCGGCATGCTCGGACAGGTCGAGTTGCACACTCTGGGCGAAACGGGAGAGATTGGTGACGATCAGGAGAGTCTCGTCCTCGAACTGCCTGACAAAGGCCAGGACCCGGGGGTTTGCCGGCTTCAGAAATGAAAGGGAACCCCTTCCGAAGGCCTTGTGCTGCCTGCGTATTCGGATGGTGCGTTTCATCCACCACAGGAGCGATCTCGGATTGTTCTCCTGGGTGTCCACATTCACGGCTTCGTAGTGGTATTCCGGGTCGATGATGATGGGGAGGTGAAGCCGCTGGGGATTGGCCCTGGAAAAACCCGCGTTGCGGTCCGCGCTCCACTGCATGGGGGTGCGGACCCCGTTTCGGTCCCCGAGGAAGACATTGTCCCCCATCCCTATCTCGTCCCCGTAGTAGAGGACCGGCGTGCCCGGAAGCGAAAAGAGGAGCGATGTCATCAGCTCGATGGCCCGCCGGTCGTTGCCCAGGAGCGGGGCGAGCCTGCGGCGAATCCCCAGGTTGATGCGCATCTCCCGGTCGCGGGCGTACACCTGGTACATGTAGTCCCGCTCTCGGTCCGTGACCATCTCCAGGGTGAGTTCGTCGTGATTTCTCAGAAACACGGCCCACTGGCAGCTCTCGGGGATCCGCGGGGTCTGGTCCATGATGTCCAGAATTGGGAACCGGTCCTCCATGCGCAGGGCCATGAACATGCGGGGCATGATGGGGAAATGAAAGGCCATGTGGCATTCATCCCCCCGGCCGAAATACGGAACCGCATCCTCGGGCCACTGGTTGGCCTCGGCCAGGAGCATCCTGTTGGGGAAATGCTTGTCAATGTGGGCTCGGAGCTCTTTAAGGAACTGATGTGTCTCCGGCAGGTTTTCGCAGTTCGTGCCTTCGCGCTCGAAGAGGTATGGCACCGCGTCAAGCCGCAGGCCGTCCACGCCGCGCTTCAGCCAGAAATCCATGAGCCGGAACACGGTCTTCCTCACCTCGGGGTTTTCGAAGTTGAGGTCCGGCTGATGGTAGTAGAACCGGTGCCAGTAGTAGGCCCCGGCCACAGGGTCCACCGTCCAGTTGGAGGGCTCGAAGTCCTTGAAGATGATTCGGGTCTTCTTGTACTTTTCGGGCGAGTCGCTCCACACGTAGAAATCCCGCTCCCTGCTCCCCTTGGGGGCGCGCCGCGCCCTCTGGAACCAGGGATGCTGGTCCGAGGTGTGGTTGATGACCAGCTCCGTGATCACCCGCAATCCCAGCCTGTGGGCCTCCTTCATGAACCTGTTGAAGTCCCGGAGCGTGCCGTAGGAAGGGTGAACACCCGTGTAGTTCGCGATGTCGTAGCCGTCGTCCTTGAGGGGGGAAGGGTAAAACGGCAGCAGCCAGACGGCCGTGATCCCCAGGTCCTTCAGGTAGTCCAGCTTCTCCGTGAGACCGCTGAAATCGCCGATGCCGTCCCCGTTGCTGTCCATGAATGTTTTCACGTGGGTCTGATAGATGACGGCGTCCTTGTACCACAAGGGATCATCGGGCGCAGCGGGCGGGTCAATAACCGGATTCATAGTCAACCTCCAGGGGCGCGGGGCGGCTTTTCCCGTCAACGAAGACTGTCAGCGCAAAAAATTTCACAATGCCCTCAAACATCCCTTCATTTTATGGAATGTGCAAAGGGCATCCATGGGTCCGGCCCTTTATTCCTGAAAATGAGATCATGTACCGGATCGCCAAGGCAGGTTTATTAAATCACTTTTGGTCCCCCTCCACAACTTCCCGAAAAAAAGAAACTGGGTCCCAATCCGTCATCAGGAACTGGAGATACAGGATTCACTCCATTGACTCCGCCTCTTCCCGCAAGAGATAGTTTACATGTCTGGAAAGAGCAAAAAACAGGATTGAAGACCCGGGCGCCGACACCGAAAGGTGTGGGATATGGAGGGAGTTTTATGGAAGAGATCCCGACACGATACCGCGACGGCTTCTGCCAGGTCTGTGGCGAAATAGCCCACACCCTTGACTTCGAGGGAGCCCTCCGGTCCGTTCTCGATTCGGTGCACAGCTGCGTGGACGTGGACGCTTCCGCCATTCTCCTTCTGGACCCTTCCCACCGGACCCTCTCGGTTGCAGCGTCCAGGAATCTCTCGGAGGCCTACACCAACGCCGACCCCATAGAGGTTGAAAAGGACCCGTTGAGCGCGGAGGCCCTCAAGGACAGGGTTTTTGCCATTGAGGACATGCAGGAGAATCCTTCCTACAGTGACCTCGCTGGACAGGAGGGGCTCCGCTCGGCTCTCGTCATCCCCCTAAAGTCCCGGGGACGCCCCGTGGGCGCCCTGTGGGTTTACACCAGGGGGCATCGCAAGTTCACCTCCGAGGAAACCAGCTACCTCAAGACACTGGGGGCCCAGGCGGGCATGGCCCTGTCGAACGCCAGGCTTCATCAGAGCCTCCACATCCTGTCCGATGTGGGCCGGGCGGTCACATCCAGGGTCGACGAGGCCGGGATACTCCGCCTTGTTGTAAAAAACGGCACGGAGCTCTTCCACGGGAAGGGCGCCTCGATCTTCCTGCTCGACCCTCGGAAAAACACGCTGGAACTGAAGGCCTCTCATGGCATGGGCGAAGGGTTTTTCGAAAAGAACTCCCTGCCGGTGAATGATTCCGTCAGGGAGTGCCTCGAGCGGCTGGTGGTGATTTCGAACATCTCCACTGACAGGACATCCGATTTCCCCGAAAAGACGGAGGAGGAGGGGATCCATGCCATTGTCTGCGCCCCTCTCCGGGTCAGGGAAAAAGCCATTGGAGTCTTGCGCCTCTACATGGACCACATCAGAAAGTTCTCCCGAGAAGAGAGGATGTTTTTCAATATCCTCGCGGACTTCAGCGCCATTGCGATCGAGAACGCGCGATTGGTCAAACACATAAGGAGGGATTACGAAGATCTCACCCGGGACGTGTGGCACTGGTACGACTGGGGGGAAAGGCCGCCCAGGATATAAACACATGTGTCCGCGGTGTCGCCGCTTGGAACGGCGCTTTGTAGAGATGATACAGATGCTCGCCTGTGAGAGCCTCCGACACGATTGGAACCGGCAATGAACCATGAGGCATACCTGATCGGAAAAGATCGACTCCTCCCCTGGCTGGAGGACCTTGGCGGAGACTACAGAATCATCGGTCCGGTCCTGGAGGAAGGCTTTCCCGCGTTCCGGGCAATCGACTCTGTGGGGGAACTCTCGCTCGACTACGGCCTCACCATGATGGGCCCCCAAACCCACATCCACAGGCTCACCGAAAGAATGTGCACCATCCGCCAGGGGGACGGAACCTGCGTGGTGGAGCTTCCCGAAAAGCCCTCCCCCCAGGTTCTTCTGGGTGTCCGCTCCTGCGACCTCCACGCGATCCTGGTCCTGGACAAGGTTTTTTTGCGCCGGCCCGTGCAGGATCGAAATTACAGGATGTGGAGGGAGAGCACCGTTCTCATGGGTTTTCACTGCACGAGCGTGCACCCCCAGTGCTTCTGCGCGTCCATGGGCACGGGTCCACTTTTCGAGCCCCGGGAGGCCTACGATTTCCTGTTCACGGACCTTGGAAACGTTTACCTGGTGGAAACCCTGGGGGAGCGGCCGCGGGAAATGATCGCCGTTCTAGAACCCGAGGCGGCCGGGGAAGAGCACTTCAGGGCGAAAGAGGCCTTGGGCCGCTCGCTCCTCGACATGTTCGTCAAGAAACTGGACACCACGGACATCGTCCGGATCATCCTCGAAAACCAGGATCACCCCGTGTGGAAGAAGACCGCGGATGCACGCTGCCTGGGATGCGCCAACTGCACCATGGTGTGCCCCACCTGCTTCTGCTACGACCCAAGGGATTACATGAACTTCGATCTGGATTGCTGCGAGCGCGTCCGGCACAAAGACTCCTGCCAGGAGCTGCATTTCGCGGAGGTCCACGGCGGGAATTTCAGGGAAACCCGCAAGGCCAGGCTCCGCCAGTTCGTGACGCACAAACTGGCCACATGGTGGGAGCAGTTCGGTTGTTTCGGGTGCGTGGGGTGCGGGCGGTGCATGACCTGGTGCCCCACAAAAATAGACCTGACCGAGATGGCCCGGGAGATCATGGCCACGGAGAGGGACAACGCGGCGCGGTTGTTTTCCGGAACTCCGGAACGCGAGGCAGGACTTGAGCACTTCGATTTCGATAAACCCCGTGAAGGTGAGAATGGAAAACACCGACTACCACACCGCAACTCTTGTGGAGAGAATGACTGAAGCCCACGACGTGACGACCTGCGTGTTTGCAATGGACGACCGGGAGGAATTTCCCTTTCTCCCGGGGCAGTTCAACATGATCGGGTTTCCAGGCGTGGAAGAGGCGCCGGTGACCATGAGCTCCCTTCCCGCACCCGGGAACAGCCTCTTTGCCCACACCATCCGCGCGGTGGGAAACGTCACCACGCGGGCGACATCCCTCGCGATCGGCAAAAAAGTCATGGTCCGCGGCCCCTTCGGCCGGGAATGGCCCCTCGATAAAACCGAGGGAAGGGACGTCCTGATCGTGGGGGGAGGCATCGGGCTAGCGCCTCTGAGGCCCCTGATCCTCCATTGCCTGGGGCACAGGGAAAAAATGAACCGCCTCGTTCTGGTCTACGGCGCAAGAACCGAGGCGGACATGATCTTCGGCAAGGACCTGGCCCTGTGGCAGGAAGAGCCCGCCGTCGAGACCTTCTTCTGCGCCGACCGTGTGGCGAACCCGAAGAGCCGCCCCTTCGAGATCAGGGAAGGTCTCGTGCCGGAATTCCTCGAAGGACTCAATCTGGATACGGGAAATACCGCGGTTTTCGTGTGCGGTCCCGAGATCATGATGCGATTTGTCTCCAGAAGTCTCCTCCAAAAGGGCTACCCGGGAAGCCGCATCTACCTGAACATGGAAAGGCGCATGCGATGCGGCACCGGCCACTGCGGCCACTGCCAGATAGGCGCCAAGTTCGTGTGCCTCGACGGGCCCGTGTTTTCGCACGACGAAATAAGCCGTTTCGCCGATGTCCTTTTGTAACGCCCCTTTCAGGATTCCGCGTGGCCCCGGCAGAACGGCTCAATGAGGGAGAAGGCATGAAAAAACATCGTCTTGGTATTTTCAAGTACAGCTGCTGTGCCGGATGCGAGTTCCAGCTCCTCTATTTTCAGAAACACATCGCCGAAACCTTCGATCACCTGGAGATCGTTTACTGTCAAATGGCCCGAAGCGGGGGGGTCGAGGAGGGCCCCTTTGACATCGCCCTGATCGAAGGGGCCGTGACCCAGGCGGAGCAGGCCGATCAGCTCAAGAGGATCCGGGAGCGGTCCCGATGGCTCCTGCCCATAGGCTCGTGCGCGGTGAACGGCGGGGTGCCCGCCATTAAAAATCCGACCGTCGAAATGGAGGTGGAAAAGAGGGTCTACCGGGACCTCTCCACCATCCATTCCATGAAGGCCCAGGCCGTCGATGCCTTTGTCCCCGTGGACGGCTACATCAAGGGATGCCCCATGGGGGAAAGGGATCTGGTGGAGATGGTGACCTCGCTCATGCAGGGAAAGCGCCCACGCTTCTTCAACTATGCCGTGTGCGTGGAGTGCAAGCTCAAGGGGAACCTCTGCGTCCTTGTCGCCCGAAACGAGCCGTGCATGGGACCTGTCACCAATGCGGGGTGCGGCGCCCTGTGCCCGTCCTACAACCGGCCCTGCTACGGCTGCTGGGGGCCCATGGAGGACGCGAACGCACAGGCCCTCGCCGTCCAGTTCGAGCGCATGGGATACAGTCCCGAGGAGATCTTCTGCCGATTCACCCAATATGCCTCCACAAAGGCGGAATTCAGAAGAGGTGCCGAAATTTATGGCAACGTCGATTAGCCCCCGGAACATAAAGGTCGACTACCTCTCAAGGGTCGAAGGGGAAACCGAACTCATCGTCAAGGTCGGGGCGACCGGGATCGAGGACATTCGGCTCAAGATCTTCGAGCCCCCCCGATTCTTCGAGGGTTTCCTGGTGGGACGGCGTTTCGACGAGGTGGGGGACATCGTCTCCCGCATCTGCGGCATCTGCCCAATCTCCCACATGACCACGGCCCTCCAGGCGGTGGAGGACGCCATGGGCGTGGAGATCAGTCCACAGACCAGGCTCCTCAGGCGGCTCATGTGCGTGGCCCAGATCGTGGCGAGCCACATCGTCCACCTCTATGTCTTCGTGCTGCCGGATTACTTCGGATTTCCAGGGTTCGTGCCCATGATGCCAAAGTTCAAGGAGGAGACCGCCTCCTTTCTCCAGATGAAGGAGGCCATGAACAGGGTGGGCGCCCTCATCGGGGGGAGAGCCCTTCACCCCGTCAGCATGGTTGTGGGGGGGTTTACAAAGCTGCCCTCCCGGCAGGACCTGGATTCCCTGGCGGCCGAAATCGAGAAGGTCCTTCCCCTGGCCCTCAGGACCTTTGACCTCCTAAGCGGGCTCGCCTATCCGGACTTCGCGTGTCGCACCGAGTACATGGCGCTCAGGAAGTACGGGGAGTACGCCGTCAACGACGGCTCCCTTGTCTCCTCCAGGGGGCTGGAGCTGGACATCCACCAGTATTCCTCGCATTTCCACGAGAAGCAGGTCCCGCACGCCATGGCCAAGAAGTCCTTCACGAGCCAGGGCTCCCCTTTCATGGTGGGGGCGCTTGCCCGTTTGAACGTCAAGTTCGATCAGTACCATGACGAAACAAAGGAGCTCCTGTGCGGGAGCAAGCTCCCGCTGCCGGATGAAAACCCTTTTCACAACAACATAGCCCAGGCCCTTGAAATCTACGACGGGATGCTCGAGTGCCTCCGCCTGCTCTCCGTCATCCACCCCGAAAAGGAGCGCCCATCCCAGAGGGTCCGAGAAGGCGAAGGAGTGGCGGTCACCGAGGCCCCCCGGGGATTGCTCATGCACTCCTACAGGATCAACAGGAAGGGTTTTGTGGAGAAGGCGAACCTGGTCACGCCGACGTCTCACAACTTCGCCGTGATGGAGGAGGATCTCCGCGCCCTGGTGAACCGGTATTCGGCGGATGAGGAAGAAGTGCTCAAGATGAAATGCGAAAAGCTGATCCGTGCTTATGACCCGTGTTTTTCATGCTCGGTGCACTGAGCGGCGGAATCACGACCACAGAGGAGACTTTCATGCAAGACAAGAAGACGAATAGTAGATTCCCGGTAACACGCCGGGGCTTCATCGCCGCCATGGGGACAGGGGCCGCGGCGGTCCTCGCCGCGGGCCGCCTCCCTGTCCAGGCCGCGCCGGAGGAGACCGTCATGGACCCGTCGGAGATGCACAAGATCACACTCCGGATCAACGGTCGGACCCGCAGGCTCCTGGTGGAGCCGCGCTGGACGCTGCTCTTCGTGCTGCGAGAGCGCCTCGGCCTGACCGGGGCCAAGGCCGGGTGCGAGCGTGGGGAGTGTGGGGCCTGCACGGTGCTCATCAACGACGTGCCCCGGTATGCCTGCATGACCCTGGCCGTGGAGGCGGAGGGCGCGGACATCGTCACTCTGGAAGGGCTGATGGCCGGGGAGGAGCTCGGCGCGGTCCAGAATGCCTTTCTGGAGGAAGACGCCTTTCAGTGCGGGTACTGCACGCCGGGACAGATCATGGCGGTGGAGGGCCTCCTGAGGAAAACCCCCGACCCCTCGGAGGACGAGATTTGGCGAGGCGTGAGCGGGAACCTGTGCCGCTGCGGGGCGTACACCCACATCTTTGAGGCCGTGAAGCGCGTGGCCGGGACGAGACGAGGTCGGTCATGACGAAAAAGGAAGAGATTGATCTTTACTTTGCGGAGGATCTCGCGGTCCCCGAGACGCCCGAGCCCGGCGAGTCCCCCGACCCCTGGGGGTCGACCCGCGTGGTGGGGACCCCCATGCCGAGGGTGGACGCCTACGAAAGGGTCAGCGGCGCTGCCCTCTACCCTTCCGATCACACGGCGCCCGGCATGCTCCACGGGGCCATCCTCCGGTGCCCCCATCCACACGCGAGGGTCAAGGCGGTGAACACGGGCAAGGCGGAGGGCATGCCCGGGGTCCGGGCCGTCATCAGCGGCAAAACCCCGGAGGCCGATGTCCAGTGGGCCTACTCGGGGGGTGTGAAGACCGGGCTCTTCGACCCCGTCTGCCGGTTCGAGGGGGAGACGGTCGCGGCCGTGGCCGCGGAGACCCCTCACCAGGCCTGGGATGCGGTGCGGGCCATCGAAGTGGACTACGAGGTCCTGCCCTTTGTGGCGGACGAGAGAAAGGCCCTCCAATCAGGCGCCGCGTTGGTGCACGATGCCGGGAACAGGGTCAAGGAGGACACCTATTCCCGGGGAAACGTGGACAAAGGCTTTCAGGAGGCGGATGTGGTCCTGGAGGAGTCCTTTCGAACGGAATGCGAAATCCACACCCCCTTGGAGCTCCACGGGTGCGTGGCCTCCTGGGACGGGGATCTCCTGGTCATCCATGAATCCACCCAGGGCGTCTACGCGGTTCAGCAGAAGGTCGCCCGGGTCCTGAACCTGCCCCTTTCCAAGGTCCGGGTCATCGGGCACTACCTGGGGGGAGGCTTCGGCAGTAAGCTCCAGCCCGGCAAGTACACGGTGATCGCCTCCATTCTGGCCAAAAAGGCGGGGCGGCCCGTGAAGCTCTTCCTCACCCGGGAAGAAACCTTTCTCTGCACGGGGAACCGGCCTCCCTCCAACATGACCCTCAAGGCGGGCGTGAAAAAGGACGGGACGCTCACGGCCCTGGAGTTTTCAGTGCTGGGGACGGGAGGGGCCTACCCCGCAGGGGGCACCTCGCTGGTGGACTGGCTCATCCGGGACCTCTACACCTGCCCCAACGTGCGCACCCGCGCCGTGGACGTGTACATCAACGCCGGACCCGCAAGGCCCTTCCGGGCCCCGGGGCACCCCCAGGGCGCCTGGGCACTGGAGCAGATGATGGACTCCCTGGCGCAGGCCGTGGGCATGGACCCCGTGGAACTGCGCCTCAAGAACATCCCGGCGACGAGCCAGGGGCGCGAGGGCAACCCGCCCTTCACGACCACGGGACTCAAGGAGTGCATCGTCCAGGGGGCAAAGGCCTTTCGCTGGGACGAGCGGAAAAAGGAGATCGAGGCGGCCTCGGCCAAGGGTCCGCTGCGCAGGGGGGTCGGCATGGCCGCCTGCCTGTGGATCGCGGGCGGCGGCGGGCCGCCTTCCACGGTCATTGTCAAGGTCTTCTCGGACGGCAGCGTGAACCTCAACATGGGGGCGAGCGACATCGGCACCGGGACCAAAACCGTCATGGCCATGGTTGTGTCCGAGGAGCTGGGTGTGAAGGCGGATGTGATCCAGATCGAGCACGCGGACACGGGCACCACCCAATACGCCACTCCCAGCGGAGGGAGCAAGACCGTGCCCACGGAGGCCCCGGCCGTCCGCTCGGCGGCCATTGACGCGAAGCGGCAGCTCCTCGGGATGGCGGCCGAGGACCTCGGGACCGAGGCCTCCCGACTGGTTTTCAAGGGGGAGGAGATCGTCTCCAGGGACGACCCGTCCAGCAGGGTCAGGATAAAGGAGATCTCCGGGCTCAAAAAACGCGGGGTTGTCGTCGGGGTGGGATACCGAGGGCCGAATCCGGAGGGCAAGGTGGTCAGCCCCTTTGCCGCCCAGTTCTGCGAGGTGGAGGTGGACACCAAGACCGGTGAAGTCCGCATCCTGGACTTTCTGGGGACCAACGAGAGCGGCCGGGTCATGGACCGGCTGACCTTCGACAACCAGGTCTTCGGGGGGATCACCATGGGGATCGGACTGGCCACCACCGAGGTCCGGGTCCTGGACGAAAACCGCACAGGCAAGATGTTGAACAGGAACTGGCACGACTACAAGCTGCCAACAGCCCTGGACACGGCCCCTCGCATGGTGTCGAGGCCCGTGGAGATGCCCGATTCAGAGGCCAACAACACGGGGGCCAAGGGGCTCGGCGAACCGGTGACCATCCCCACGGCCGCCGCCGTGGCCAACGCCGTGCACCATGCCGTGGGCGTTTGCGTCACCCGGACGCCCCTCAACCCCACCCGTCTCAGCGCGCTATTCGCTGAAAACCTGAAGGAGGGCTGAAAATGCTGTCCAATTTCGCATACACACGAGCAGGCTCCGTCAAGGAAGCCGTCCGTCAGCTGACGACACCGCAGGCCCTGATTCACGCGGGAGGGACGGATCTCCTGGGGTGCCTGCGGGATCACGTGTTTGATGCCGAAAAGATCGTGAGCATCGCGGGGATCGAAGCGCTCTGCGGCATCCGGGAGACGCCCGAGGGAGGGCTTCCGATCGGGGCGCTGACCACGATCACGGAGGTCGCGGAAAGCCCCATCGTCAGGGACAGGTTCACGGCCCTGGCCCAGGGGGCCTCGGAGGTCGCAAGCCCCCAGCTCCGCAACCAGGGAACCCTGGGAGGCAACATCTGCCAGAAGCCCAGATGCTGGTACTACCGAGGCGAGTTTCAATGCGTGAGAAAAGGGGGGGACACCTGCTTTGCGGTGGGAGGGGAAAACCAGTTCCACTGCATCTTCGGCGGGGAGACCTGCTACATAGTCCACCCCTCCGACACGGCCCCCGCCCTGGTCGCCCTGGGGGCGTCCGCGCACATTCAGGGCCGGAACGGCGAGGCGAGGACGGTAAAGCTCGAGAATTTTCACGTGCCCCCGGCCACGGACCCCGAGAGGGAGACGGTCCTCGCGCCCCACGAGATCGTGGTCGAAATCTCCGTGCCCCCGGCGCCCGAGGGCCTCAAAAGCTCCTACCGCAAGGTGAGGGCGCGCCGCTCCTGGGATTTCGCCCTCGCGGGCGTGGCCCTTGCAATCCAGTTCAAGGATTCTGCCGTGGAAAACGCCCGTGTTGTTTTCAGCGGTGTGGCCCCCGTGCCCTGGCGATCGAGAGAGGTGGAGGAGGCGATCACGGGGCGTGAGCTCAACGCCGAGGTTGCGGCCAGGGCGGCGGAAGCCGCCGTCCGCGACGCCCGCCCCATGGAGAAAAACGCCTACAAGGTCCCGCTCTTGCGAGGTGTGGTTGAGGAGGAGTTAACGGCGATGGCGCGGCGGACGTGATTCCCCGATTCCCTCGAACCGCCCGGAGAAACCCGGCACTTTGTGCTCCCTTCCTCTAATCACGCGTTTTGGCGGCCCTCAATCCGTCAAACGCATGGGCGGCGGCGCCCAGGACCCCGGAGTTTCTGCCAAGCTTGGGGGCCGTAAACCGCACCGCGTCGTAGGCCACCGCATAGGCCCTCTTGCGGGCGGTCTCGAAGGCCGGGTCGAAGAGCATCTCACCGATGTTGGACAGTCCCCCGCCGATGACGATCATCTCGGGGTTGAAGATGTTCAAAAGGTTGGCCAGCCCCACCCCCAGGTAATACCCGGTCTCGGCGATGAGCTCCCGCGCGGGCCCGTCCCCCTGCTCCGCCGCCTCCTGAACGAGCTTTGCGGTGATCTTTTTCGGATCCCCGGCCGCAAGGTCGAGGATCAGGGTTTTCTCGCCCGCGTGGACCCGCTCCCATGCCTTTCTGGCGAGAGCGGTGCCCGAAGCCAGCGTCTCCCAGCACCCCGTGTTCCCGCAGTTGCACCGGGGCCCCTTGTCGTCGATGGTCATGTGACCCAGTTCCGCGGCGGTCCCGATGCTTCCCGTCATGAGACGGTTCTCGACGATCACCCCTCCCCCGATGCCTGTGCTCACCGTGATGTAGATCATGTTCCGGGTGTTCAGACCGGCCCCGAAACGGTGTTCCGCCACGGCGGCCGCATTGGCGTCATTGATCAAATGAGCCTGCGTGTGGAAGAGCTCCTGGATGGTATCCCGGATGGGCACATCATTCCACCCCGGGAGATTCGGAGACGTGAAGAGGATGCCCTCGTCCGGATTGGAAGGGCCGGGCGCCCCGAGCCCCACGGCCAGCATCCTGGATGCGTCCACGCCGGCCTGTTCGAAGGCCCTGTCCGCGGATGCCTTGATGGCCTCGACCACAGCCTCCTCCCCGAGCGCCGCCGGTGTGACGCTGTGATCCCTGGAGAGCATGTTCCCTTCCCGGTCGATCACCGCTGACAGTATCTTCGTCCCTCCCAGATCGATTCCCAGGACCATCTCCTTGCGTGCGTTCATGTCGCCTCCCTTTCCCCCGACTTACCGAGGACCTCCCCTGACTCTATCAGAGGGCCTTTTCTTTTACATGGGGCATGCCCTTTATTTCCCCAATCTTTTCACCCGGAAGGGGATCCCTGAGCAGGATCCCCAAGCCCCGCCGTCTTCAATGGACCGCCTCCTTTATTGCACACCCGAATATCCGCCCTGGAGGGGGTGGAAATACACCATTCCCCCAATGGGTTTTCACCCTTCGTCATCCTACAGTGAAAAGGTCGTTAATGGACAGATTGAATTTTCATGGCGGCGTCCCTTGCGGCCGCCTGTATCCTCCAGGGGGACCCTCGTAAGACATGACTGTCACCAAAAGCCCGTCCACCAAGACATCTCGACTGAGCGGAATCCTCTGCCATCCCACGTCCCTCCCGGGGAGGTACGGCATGGGGGATCTGGGACCGGAAGCCTACAGATTTGCGGACTTTCTGGAGGAGACCGGTCAGGGCCTTTGGCAAATCCTCCCCCTGGGACACATCAGCTACGGCAACTCGCCCTACATGTGCCTTTCCGCCTTTGGGGGCAATCCATACCTCATCAGCCTGGAAAGACTGGCCGGCGACGGTCTTCTCAGAGAAGAAGAGATTGCATCCCCTCCCGGCTTCCCCGATCACAAGGCGGGCTACGGACGGGCCATAGAATACAAAATGCCCCTCCTCTCCCGATCTTTTCAGAGGTTCAAGGAAAAGTGCTCCGGCCGCTTTACGGACGACTATTACGCCTTTGTCGAGGAAAACGCTTTCTGGCTGGAAGACTACGCTCTTTTCACGGCGCTCAAGGGGGCCCATCAGGGGCTCCCATGGACCCACTGGGGTGAGGGGCTCTCCATGAGGGACCCCGAGGCCCTTGTGGAAGCCCGAAACAGCCTGGCGGATGAGGTCCAGCTCTGGAAATATCTCCAGTACCAGTTTTTCAAACAGTGGACGGCCCTCAAGAAATACTGCAATGAAAAGGCCATAAGAATCATCGGCGACATTCCCGTTTACGTGGCCCACGACAGCGCGGAGGTCTGGGCTCACCGCCGGCTTTTCCACCTGGATGAGCAGGGGATGCCTCGAGTGGTGGCGGGCGTACCGCCGGATTATTTCAGCGCCTCCGGCCAGCGGTGGGGCAACCCCATCTATGCCTGGGAGGTCATGAGGCAGGGGGGGTTCCGGTGGTGGATCGACCGCTTCAGGGTGAACTTCAAGACGGTGGACATGGTGCGGCTGGACCATTTTCGCGGCTTTGAGGCCTACTGGGAGATCCCGTCGCAGGAAAAAACCGCCGTCAACGGTCGCTGGGTCCAGGGACCCGGCATGGAGTTTTTCGGCAAGGTCGCCTCCGAACTGGGGGCCCTGCCCATGATCGCCGAGGACCTGGGCGTCATCACCCCTGAAGTGGACGAGCTCAGAAACCGGACCGGCCTCCCCGGCATGAGAATTCTTCAGATGGCCTTCGGCGACGACCCCAAGGCCCGGGAATACCGCCCCCACAACTACATTCACAACTCCGTGGTGTACACCGCCACTCATGACCACAACACCACCGTGGGATGGTTTACCTCGGAACCCGGGACCCAGAGCACACAATCCCCCGAACAGGTCCACAGTGAAAGGGAGTATGCCATGCGTTATGCTGATTCGGACGGGTCCGAAATCCACTGGGACTTCATCCGCCTGGCCATGGGCTCCGTGGCCCGCATGGCGATCTTCCCCCTCCAGGACGTCCTTGGGCTGGGGACCGGATCCAGAATGAATCTCCCTGGAACCCCCCGGGGAAACTGGGAGTGGCGGTTCACCTGGGACATGACACAACAGGGCATACGGAAAAGGTTGAGAAATGTCACCCGCACCTATGAAAGGGAGCCCCGCCCCGGGCAGCCAGCGAATTCGATGCAAATTGTCCCTCCTTTTCAAGGAGATAACCTGGCGGCTGACTTCAAAGAAAAATAACACCTCCCTTGAAATATCTTTTTTCCTGTTTATTTTCATTACATGAGAAATCCAGATGCAGGGGGCCCCTGAAGCGCCGGCCCTTTTTTGACAAATCATTGCTTTTTTCGACCTGTTCAGAGGACACAGACGGCCGTTTCTTCGAGACGAGCCTCTGTGTCCTCTTGCTCGCTGTAATCGCGGCAAAAGCACGGTCCGCTGTCACCGACTTGTCAAAAATGGCTCTTAATAAATGAACCTGCATCGGGGGTAAAAGTATTCATTGGAGGACATGACCAATGTTCGAGTATGAAAGCTGGGAGAGCACCGCGGAAGAAGATCTTCAGGAAATCGAAGAGTCCAGTGACGAGGGTCTTCTCGCGGACGAGGATCTGACGGATCAGGATGATTCTCGTCCAACCACCTCCGTGGAAAGATATTTCAAGGAAATGGCCAGGGGAGGGGTGTTGTCCCGTGAGGAAGAATCCGAACTGGCCAGGCAGATAGAAGTTGTCAAGGAAAAAATTGTAAAGTTTATGAGATGTTATCCCATTTTGCTCCCGGAGACGCCTTTTTCGGGGGACGAAAATGCGGAAGACCTGGAGGAAACCGCCTACCCTGAAAACGAAGAGGTCACGGAAGAATTGCTCCAGGCCATGAAGCAGAAATTTCAGGTCCTCCTGTCCATGCAGGCCACCGTGCTTTGCCGCCTCTTTGACACGCGTTCCGCTGGAAAACATTCGGCGGTCGAAAAGGCGTTGATCGAAAAGGATTTTCAGGAATTCACGAAGACCTGCGAGCTCCTCCGAAAGTTGAGAACACGCTTTGTCGAGGCCAACCTGCGGCTGGTGATCTGTGTGGCACGCAGGTACAAGGGGAGGGGCATCCCTTTCCTGGACCTCATCCAGGAAGGCAACCTGGGGCTTTTGAGGGCCGTGGACAAGTTTGACTACCGCCTGGGCTACAAGTTCAGCACCTATGCCTCCTGGTGGATCCACCAGGCCATGCACCGGGCCATTCAGAACCACGCCCAGACCGTTCGCACCCCGATCCATGTGATCGAGCTGAGAAACCGGGTGATGCGAACCATCCGCTCCATGACGAGCAAGACCGGATCAAACCCCAGTGTGGAAGAGATTGCCAGGGAGGCGGGCCTGCCGGAAGACAAGGTCGAGTCCATTGTGCGCAACGAAGGCACCGGAGTCTTCTCCGTTTCCCTGGAAACGCCCATTGGGGACGGAGACGCTCAACTGATCGACTTTGTGGAGGACGAGGGGAGCCTGTCGCCGGAAGACGCTTCCGTGGAACAGAACATGGCCGGACTGGTGAGAACAGCCCTTTCCATACTCACCCCCCGTGAAGAGGTGATCCTGCGGAAGAGATTCGGCATCGGGGACGGAAAAACTTACACACTCAAGGAACTGGGCCGGGAATTCGGGGTCACACGGGAGCGCATTCGACAGATCGAGGCCCAGGCCCTCCAGAAACTGCGCCACCCCTCCCGCACGAAAAAAATCGAGGCCCTGGCCGATTTCGAGTAGCCCCCACCCATGGGATGACCGGTTCTCGTCATTCCTGCAAACACCTCCGTGAACCGTCTCATCCCGGCCTCCCTCCTTCGTCACCCTTTGGCTTTTCCTCAAGTTTACGCCGCCCGAGCTGCCACAGGGCGAAGCGCTCCAGCAGAATGAGCACGGCGGTCACCCCCACCGCCATGGCGAAGAGTATGAGATTGGTTTCATCCCCGGCCCGGAAGTGGTCCTGGCATTGCGCCGCGATCCTTGAACGGGTTTCAGGCTCTCGCGATCTAAATGCATAAGATGCTCCACAATACGCTGCGGACCCCATTTCCAAGAGCGCGCGTTTCTTTGAAAATAGCATTCATTTCAACCACAGGCTATATGGCGGATGAAATGATGGAAATACTGGATATCGCGTATTTAAGCTGGAGGCGCGGCGGCCATTTTTTTCCAGTAGGGACATCCTCAAATAAAGGTCCGTCGCCTGGGTTCACCTGGTGACTGGACAGGCGACAACTAAATCGGGAGGTCATTGATATGTGGAGAGGTCCTTTTTTCCTGTTTGTGTACGCGGTCCTCGTGGTCCTTCCTGTCGTTGTATCCTCTTTCGTCATTCCAGGGTTCGGCCCCGTGGTGCGTGAGTTGGGTAAGTGCATGGCGCTCGCCGGCATCATGATCCTCGCCCTTCAGTTCGCCCTGGCGGCCCGCTACAAGTGGGTGGAACGCCCCTTCGGGCTGGACATGCTTCTACGTTTTCACCAGCGCATGGCGGTATTCGGGGCCGCGCTCCTCCTGGCCCACCCCCTTTTGCTGGCGGCCGGGGGCGGCGGCTGGCGCCTTCTCGTGGGGTTGGACCTGCCCTGGGTCATCTGGCTTGGAAAGGCCGCCCTTGCCCTGCTGATCTTCAGTGTGCTCCTCAGTCTCTCCCAGAAAAAACTCAACCTGAAATTCGAAAGATGGAGGCTCGTCCACGACATCCTGGGACCTGTGATACTGATTTCGGCATTCACTCACAGCTGGTTTGTGGGGGACGACCTGGAGTCCGCCCTCATGAAGGTCCTCTGGGCCGTTGTGCTCGCTGTGACCGCATCTGTTTTTCTCCACCACAGGTTTTTGAGGCCCCGCAAGCTACGGGAGAGACCTTACAGAGTCCTGGATGTGCACCCGGAGGCGGAAAACGTCTGGACCATAAAGCTTGCGCCCCCTGAAGGGACGGCCGTGGCCCCCTACCTCCCCGGGCAGTTCCATTTCATAACCTTCCTGCGGGGACGGGGCCTTCCCGTGGAAGAGCACCACTGGACCATCTCCTCTTCCCCGGCCCAGGCTGGATACGTGACCTCTACCATCAAGGATCTGGGGGATTTCACATCCACCATGGGCGATACAAAAATCGGGGACAAGGCCTTGGTTCAAGGGCCCTTTGGTCGCTTCTCCTACCGGCTCTACCCCCGGGATAAAGATCTGGTCTTCATTGCGGGGGGATCGGGATCACGCCCCTCATGAGCATGCTGCGCCACATGCGGGACACCCGGGACGAGCGCCCGGTCCTTCTCCTTTACGGGAACCCGTCCCGGGACCGGATCGTCTTTCGGGAAGAGTTGGCTGAGTTGGAAAAGGGTTCCCACCCCGCGCTCCGGGTGGTTCACGTCCTGAGTCGGGCGGGCGAGGGCTGGAGCGGGGAAACCGGCCACGTGGACCGGGAGAAGATCGAAAAATTCTGCGGCGGCGACTTGAAGGGCAAGGCCTTTTACGTGTGCGGGCCTCCTCCTTTATTGAAGTCGGTCATCGACGGCCTTCGCGAGGGAGGGGTCGAAGACCGGAGCATACGGATGGAAATCTTTTCTTTTCTGGATTGAACAGGGGGTTGGAAGAATGCGAAGAACGCAACTGAAGCGCGCCGTGATCGGGGTGGTCCTTGCCATCCTCTGTGTCGTCGTCACCGTTGCGGTGATCAGGAGCATGATCACACCCATTGGTGCGCCCGACCACGAAAGAGCAGAGATCTCCACCGGAAAAGGACCCGGCCCTGCTCAACACCACAAACACTGAAAGCCGGGAGACCCGCATGGTTCCCGGCCTGAAAAGCTTTTCGAATGCCTTCTTAAACCTTGAAACTGACCTCCAGGGTGAAACCACCCCCGGCGGTTTCAAAGGGGATGGCAATGACAGGCTGCTGGGTGATGTGGGTTATCTCATGCCCCTTTCCCATGATCACGCTGGGAATCGCCGCCTGCAGATTGAGATTCATCCCTTCAAGCACCTGTCGCGCCTGACCGGAAATCATGTTTGAGATCTCCCCCACGGCATCCCCGATCTCCTGGTTCAGAGTCGTGACCTCCTCGCAGAACATGGCGGTGACGATGGACAGGATGCACTTCTCGGTGAAGCTCACCGAAATAGTGCCTCCCACGTCCCCGGTGAGGCCGATGATCGCAGAGACGTCACCTCGGGCAAACTTGTCTTTTTTCAAATAGGGCTTGCCCGCCGAAACCTCTGTGCGACCCGCGGTGTTCAGGACGTGTATGGTGGCTTTGATAAACGGGTTTATGTACTTGACATCCATGAAAACTCCTTAGCAAGCTTCATCAGCATTCAAAATGGTTTCGCCGGGACGGGCGCCAGGAAATACCCGCTGAGGCCAAGGGACCACGCCGGAGACGTGGAGCCGGGAAACGCAACCCGGATCCCGGGAAAAGGGACCGGTGAACACATGAAACGATTACTTTAAAGGGGAAATCTTCAGGGCCCATTCCTTGCTCTCACCTTCACCGCCCGATTCAACTTCCTTTATCTGCACCCTTTCATGAGCGTTCGGCACCGTGAGGAATGTGTTCGGTCCCTTGATTTCGGCAAAGGGAAAAAGCTTTCCGTGCACCTTGAGAACGGGAATCGCCTCCTGGCCGTCCGCCCAATCCCTGATACTTTTGATCTTTTGGTCGAGCGCCTCAACGTGCTTATCCAGCTCTTCTATTTTGTTCTTGTGTTCCTGTGTCTTTTCGTCCAGTTCATCTTCTTTTGTAAAAAATTTTTCCAGGACTGCCTCCCGCTCCTTTATCTCTTCTTGGAGGGCCCTCACAATTTGTTCGATCTTTTGATATGTCTCCTCATCACCTTTCAGAGAAGGCAATTTTTGCTCGAGTTCCCTCTTCTTCACAGTCGTTTTGTCCTGCATCTGGGCAATCTCGCCCAGCTTCATCGAATTCTCGAGCGCTTCGCTTTCGATCTGCCTTATCTTTTCAAGGAGCGCCTCTTTGCTTTTGTTGTATTTGTCGATGAGAGCCTCAATTTTACTGATCTCGTTTTCAGCCCGGTCATCGGTCCCGATACTCAAATGGCAGGGGTTCGACGTCTTCGAGCCAACATGCATGACCTCGATTCCCTTCTTGGCCACGATTTCGGACGAGAGCACCGGCCCGTTTTTGACGATGAACGCCCCGCTTCCTTCTATGTCCGAGTCAATGACCTCCTTATCCACAACAACATCTCCGAAGACCTCGATTTCCGTCTTGTGGATGAACCTTGCCCGAAGACTTCCCCCGAGGCTGATCCTGGCTCCGATAATGCCGCCGGTGACGACGACGTCTCCCCTGATGTCGATTTCGGCGCCCACAATCTCGTTTGCCTTGAGGCTGCCCCCCTTCACCTTAAATCCACTCTTTATGGTCCCGGCCACCTCGATGCCGCCGCCAAAAAACACGTGTCCCGTCTTGAGATCCACATCCCCACTGATCTTGTGTTCCGAGAAAACGTAGATCTTCCCGTCGGCGCTCATCTCGGGCCTGCCGGCGATTTCGGCAAACAATTGAGATCCGTCGGGTGAAAGCCTGGTCCCCTTACCCTTCTTGATTTTGGCATTTTTCGGCTTGGGCGGCGGGACGGGCTTCCCCGAAACGCTCGTCCCAGGGGTTCCTTCCCGGGGGGGCGTCCTTTCGGCCAGCAGGGTCCCGGACTTCACCTGGGAGACGTCCCCCTTGTCCCTGAAATCGATATTGCCGCCTTCTCTTATGGTGCCCACCTTGAGGGGATCCGCGTCAAAACAGCACCTCACGGCGGCATCCGTGCCGGGCTTTGGTGGAGTCCCCACAGCGACCACGTGGGGGCTGCCGCTCCGGGCGCCGTTTCTCAGATAGTCCTCCAGTTCTTCATCGCTCATGAGCCCATGAAGGACGCCCTTTTCCCGCAGCAGGACTTTTAAGTCGTCCACCGTGAGGCTGTCCGGAATGGGGCGGGATGGCGTGACGTATGCCTCCATCCCGTCCGGCTTGACGCTCACGTGAATGATGTCCTCGAATTTCGCCTCATCATTCGTCGGGACCTCCGGGGGACTCTTTACCTCTTCCGGCTTCGACGGCTCAGCTGTTGTTTCCGCGGCCGCCGGTTTTTCGGCTTTCGGAGGGGTCCGCTGTTGTTTTTCAAGAAGGGCGTCCCTCCGTGCCGGGTCCAACTGCCCCCACTCCACCAGGATCTCACCTATCAACCGGAGTTCTTGCCCCTCCTTGAAGATCCTAGCCTGTTCCGCCAGGGCCTTTTCAACCTGTTCCGCATCCACATGCCCCAGGCTCACGGCACGTTCCCCGAAATCGCGGTCCAGCTTTCGCTCCTGGACCATCTTCTGAAACGAGAGGAGAAAGTCCAGCTGCTTCTGTTGCAGCAGCCCCATTTGGATGAGGATTTGACCCAGGTGTACTTTTTTGCCCTTTTTAATACTTTCCAGTTGGAGGCTCAAGGCCTTTTTGACATCCTCGGGTTGGACCAGGTTGTGCTTGACTGCAAGTTTCCCAAGAACCAGGGAGGCCTCGTCAATCTTTTGAACAGAATCCGTCATGACATCGTGTGAGATCGGCATTCAGCTATCCCCGTTTGAATAACTCCTCGTTGGGTATTCCCGTGATGACATTTACAATATAATCGCGCCGGCGGCTTTCTTTTTCATCCGGCTTGTTCTCCAGCCGTGTCTACCAAATATGTCCGGACATGAGCCCAAATGGCTGCATGGATTCCCTCAAGAGATTGATCTCTTGTATCTTTGCAAAAAGCGTACCTTTTCCGCGCGGCCACCTCCCATGTTTCATAAAACACGACGTTTCATATGAGGAATTCTTATTTTGACACATCTTTCAGAGTGTGTTACACGAGGACGTCCTGTTCATCACTTTGTGGAGGTTCAAAAATGTTTGAGATACTCAGGCGCCAGGAAATGGCCAACGGCACGGTCGTCATGAACGAGATAAGCGCCCCAAAAATCGCCGCCAAGGCAAAACCCGGGCAGTTCGTCATTCTCAAGGCCAACGAGACCGGAGAAAGAATCCCCCTGACCATGGCCAACACGGACCCCAAAAGAGGGACCATAACCATCATCTACCAAGTTGTCGGAAAATCCACCTCGCTTTTCAAGTCCCTGAAGGTCGGCGAAACCTTCCAGGATGTCATCGGCCCCCTCGGACAACCCACCCACCTGGAGAAACTGGGCAAGGTGGCCTGCGTCGGCGGGGGCACGGGCGTCGCGGTCCTTCACCCCATCACCAAGGGGCTCAAGGAAGTCGGGAACCACGTCTATGCCATCATCGGCTCCCGAACCAAGGATCTGCTCATCATGGAAGATGAAATGAAGGCCGCGAGTCACGACCTCAAGGTGTGCACGGATGATGGGTCTTACGGCCACCACGGTTTCGTGACGGATGTTCTCAAGGAGCTCCTGGAAAAGGAAGACATCAAGCTCGTGGTGGGGATCGGCCCCGTTCCCATGATGAAATTCCTCTGCAAGCTTACCAAGGAATACGGCGTCAAAACCCTCGTCAGCCTGAACGCCATCATGGTGGACGGAACGGGCATGTGCGGCTGCTGCCGCGTGACCATAGGGGGGGAAACCAAGTTTGCGTGCGTGGACGGCCCGGAGTTCGACGGCCACAGTGTGGATTTCGAGGAACTCGCCCAACGGCTTGAGTCCTACAAAGAGGAAGAAAAACGGGCTCTTGAGAATTACATGAATGAATGCAATGCCGGGTGAGAGGCCGGGCTGCAACTCCCATTAGAAGAAGGGATGGAGGATTACTATGGCGGAGAAATCCAAAGACAAGGTTCCCAGGCAAAAGATGCCTGAACAAAAACCGGAAGTTCGACGGCGAAACTTTGAAGAAGTTCCCCTCGGATTTTCAGAGGAGATGGCGGTCCTCGAGGCCAGCCGGTGCATCCAGTGCAAGAAACCCACCTGCGTGGAAGGGTGTCCCGTCTCCGTGGATATCCCCGGATTCATCCGGCTGATCAAAGAAGGCGAATTCACCAAATCCATTCGCCACATCTGGGAGAAGAACAGCCTTCCGGCCGTGTGCGGACGTGTGTGCCCGCAGGAAATACAGTGTGAAGGCAACTGCATCCTGGGGAAAAAGGGCCAACCCGTGGCCATCGGCTCGCTCGAGCGGTTTGTCGCGGACCGGGAAAGGAACCACGGAACCGGGGAGCTTCCCCCCAGGGCCGCGCCAACCGGCAAGAGGGTCGCGGTGGTGGGTAGCGGTCCTTCCGGGCTCACGGTCGCCGGGGACCTCATCCTCAAGGGCCATGACGTGACCATCTTCGAGGCCTTTCACAAGCCCGGCGGCGTGCTCGTATACGGGATCCCGGAATTCCGCCTGCCCAAGGAGATCGTCTATTCCGAGGTGAACTTCCTCGAAAGGCAAGGCGTTAAGCTGGAGTGCAACGTGGTCGTCGGAAGAACGGTGTCCGCGGACGAACTCTTTGAAGAAGGGTATGACGCCGTTTACATCGGCGTGGGCGCCGGCCTTCCGAGCTTCCTCAAGATACCCGGTGAAAACCTCATCGGCGTCTACTCGGCCAACGAGTACCTGACCCGCGCAAACCTCATGAAGGCCTACCTCTTTCCGGAGTACGACACGCCCATCGCCATCGGCAAGGACGTGGCCGTGTTCGGCGCCGGAAACGTGGCCATGGACGCCGCCAGGACGGCCATGAGGCTTGGCGCGGACCGTGTCCGCATCGTCTACAGGCGTTCGAGGGACGAAATGCCCGCCCGGTCCGAGGAGATCCATCACGCGGAAGAAGAGGGCATCGAGTTCCACCTGCTCACAGCCCCCACGCGCTTTCTTGGGGACGACAGCGGCCGGGTGGTGGGCATGGAATGCCTGGAGATGGAGCTGGGCGAGCCCGATGCATCCGGGAGGCGGCGGCCGGTCGCCAAGGAAGGCTCCAAGTTCAAGATGGACTGCGACCTGGCCGTCATCGCGGTGGGCGCCGGAGCCAATCCCCTCATGACCAGGAACACGGAAGGGCTGGAGCTCAACAAGTGGGGGTACATCGTGGCAGATCCCGAAACCGGGAAGACCACCAAACCCGCCGTGTGGGCCGGGGGGGATATCGTCACCGGCCAGGCCACGGTCATCCTCGCCATGGGTGCCGGACGCATGGCCTCGGATTCCATCCACCAGTACCTCACGTGGGGATGGTAGGAAGCCGACGCCGCACTCATTCCACCCGAATCAAAAAAAGAGGAGGCCCTTGAGTGAGGGCCTCCTCTTTTTTCCCATCTACGGGAAGCCCTCGCATCGTCATCCCGGCGAAGCCCGGGATCCAGCGGCCATAAGCCCTGCGCCCGGCTTTTTACTTGAAGACATTCCTGCGGTAGTAATCGAGCTCCTTGACCGATTCGTGAATGTCCTTGAGCGCCAGGTGGGCCTTCGCCTTCTGGCACTCCGGGAGGGACGGATACCAGAGCCTCACGAGCTCCTTCACGGAGCTCACGTCTATGTTGCGGTAGTGCAGGAAGGATTCCAGCTCGGGCATGTACTTGATCAGGAAGCGCCGGTCCTGCCACACGGAGTTGCCGCAGAGGGGCGACGACTGCGGTTCGCAGTGTTTCTTGAGGAAGGCAAGGGTCTCCTCCTCCGCGCCCCGGGTGTCCCATGGAGAATCCTCGGCCCGCCGGATGAGACCGGATGCCGCGTGGTGGACGCGGCTCCACTCCTCCATGGAGTCGAGCACCGGTTTCGGGTGCCTTATGGCCAGGTTCGGCCCCTCCGCAATGACGGCCAGATTCCCATCGGTGACCAGGCTCGCTATCTCCAGGATGACCTCCTTTTCCGGATCAAGGCCGGTCATCTCCAGATCGATCCATACCAGGCGTCTTTTCAATGTCCTTTAATCCCCAAGGTCCTGCTCATTCATGATCATTTATATTGATTGTCATCCCCCCCGGGGTTTCCTGAAAAACCACACCGGGCGATGACATCCCCGTGGCGAGGTCCAGGACCACCCTCAGCTTGTCCGGATGGCGGCCTAGGCGGACACGCTTCACAAATATTCCGTTGACGACCCTGGAGTGAACCGCGGGCGCCTTCCACTGTCCCGGGAGATCCAGAACGAGCCTCGGGGGATGCTCCATGTAGAAATGCCGATGGTGTTCAATTGGACCTTCCGCAAGCAGATCCAACCGGAACCCCTCCGGACCGTCATCGGTCTCGAGGCCCTTCAGTTCCCGGACCCCGGCGGCCCCGGACTCACTCCGCACAACTTTCGGCGTCTCTTTCGGAACCTCTTTCGGTTTATCTTTTGGAGTCTCTTTCGGAGCTTCACTCCGCACCTCTTTCGGGACCTCTTTCCGCTCGGGCGCCCTGCGTTTTTGGGGGGCCGAACGGGAAGCGATCTTCGGCGGGGCCGGGGAGGCCATCTTTCGCTTCACTTCGGGGAGCCAGACGCGGTAAGACTCGGCCTCCGGGGGGGCGTAGAAATCAAGCGTCCGGATCTCCCCTGCTGTCAATCCTTCAGCCGAGCGGTCGATAAAACGTGACTCCCCCTGGAGTGGGACTCCACCCGGGGCCAGGTAGTCCATGCACACCTTGAAGCAGGGCTTGCGGGCCCTGTAAGTGGATGTGTGGAGCGGCCCGGTGGACCGCGAAACGCGGGCGACCACGTCGATCCTCCGGCCGTAACGATCATCGGTTTCATGGACCGCCAGGACCATGAGACATCCGTTTTCCGCTATGCCGTGCCTCTCCACGTAATCGGGCTCGCGCCCGGCCAGGTCGGCCACCGCCCGGCTCAATTTGCCCTTGTCGGCCCGAGCCGTGACAACCTCGCAGATTCGGCCTTCCTCCTCCCTATGCTCCTTGACCTCGACATCCCTGAGAAAGGCGGATATGAGGACCTGGATCACCTCCTGCTGCTCGGCCGGGGAATATCCCGGAGGCATGTGCTCCAGGACCCCGGCGTTCTCCAGGGCCTTGCGAAGGGCTATGGTCCTCACCAGGTTGCGGGCGGTGGCCGCATCCATCCCGGCGCCTGTCTCCACGCAGTGGCTGCCCTCCAGAGTGGTCTGGGCGGGACAGGTGCCGTGGAGAAAAGAAAAAAACACAAAACAACACACAATGATTTTCATGGGGCTTCCTTTTCGCAGGTTCAAGGTCTCGGCTGCGGATTTTCCCTTGAGATCCCGACACGAACGATCTTCAGGAGACGCCACATCCCGTGCAACCGGTCGAAGCGACTGTGAAGTGTGCTGCAAAAACCCCGCCCGCGGCACGCGGCGATAACGCCTTTGCGGAAAAAGGGCGTTTGTCAATGGACGCCAGAATAGGACAGAGCACCGGGCCCGGTCAACGCCAAATCTGCAGGCCCCGCGGGGAAAGACAGGGCACGCCTCCGGCAGTTTCCGTCAAGGAATTGGCGTCTTTCCTCCCGACTCATTCCCATTTGACCCTTTGGCCGACGCCGCTATAATACACGGTGAACCCGACACATCCATGACCGGCTTCCGGGTATCGGGTCCCCAGGGGCCCGGCCCTCCGGTTCGCTTGTGGAGAAAATTTCATGAAAAACAACAAAGAGATCACCAGAAGGGAGTCCCTCAAATGCATCGTTCGGATCAGCGGCACGCTGGCCGCCTGCGGCGTGGTCGGCGGCTCCCGTCCCTGGAGCGCCCTGGCCGGGCCGCCCAGGGGATTCCTCGTGGAAGGGGTCGGCACGAGCGCCGGGTACGACGTCAAGGACCTGGTCCGAAAGGTCTTCGAATCCGCGGGCGGCATGGGCCGCTTCGTGTCCAGGGGCGACGTGGTGGCCGTAAAACCCAATCTTTCCTGGGCCAGAAAACCGGAACTCGCCGCGACCACCCATCCGGCCGTCCTGGAGGCGGTCATCGAACTCTGCCAGGAGGCAGGCGCTAAAAAGGTCCGTATCGCGGACAACACCATCCACGATGCAAGGCGATGCTTCGCGGTGACCGGGGCGGGCCGTGTTGCCGAGAAGACGGGCGCCGAGCTGGTCTTTCCCAGGAACTCCCTCATGCGCGACATGCGTATCCACGGGAATCGCCTGGACGTGTGGCCGGTCTACTCCCCCCTCAAGGAGGCGGACTGCCTCATCAACCTGCCCATCGCCAAGGTCCACGTGGTGAGCACGCTCACGGTGGGCATGAAGAACTGGATCGGCGGGGTGGGGGGACGCCGACACGCCCTCCACCAGGACATTCATCAGACCATTGTGGATCTCGCCCAGTACTTCCGGCCCACGGTGACCCTGGTGGACGCGATCCGGATCATGGTGCGAAACGGCCCCTCCGGGGGGAGCCCGGACGACGTGGCGGTCAAAAACACCCTGATCCTCAGCGACGACCCGGTGGCGGCCGATGCCAGGGCCGCGGAACTCTTCGGGGTGGATCCCGGGGATTTCGGGGTCGTCAGGCTGGGGGCGAAATGGGGTCTGGGTTCCCAGGACTTCACGGCCCTGGATGTGAAAAAGGTGAACCTTTGAAGGCACGGCATCTGGTCCGGGCGCGGCGCATCAGCCAGGCCGCCTTTCTCCTCCTGTTCCTGTTCCTGCTGGTCGAAAGCCGGCTGCCCCAGGATGTCTATCAGAACTATTCCCTCCTCTTTTCCGGGGAGGCGGATCTGCGCCTGGACTACCCGGTCACTCTCTTTTTCGAGATGGACCCGCTCATTTCCCTCACGTCGTGGTTTTCGGCCGGCGCCCTCATTGAGGGGGCTGCCTGGGCCGCCCTGATTCTCCTCGTGACACTCTTTCTGGGGAGGTTCTTCTGCGGGTTCGTCTGCCCCTTCGGGACCCTTCACCACGTGGCGGGAGGCATCCGGCCTTCACTCACAGGGAAAAAACGCGTCCAGGCCTCCAGGACCAACCCCTTGCAGCGCGTCAAGTATTTCGTGCTCATCGTCCTGGTGGTCGCGGCCGTCTTCGGTCTCAACATCGCGGGGTGGATGGATCCCATCTCCTTTGCATTCCGTTCCATCGGCCTGGCCGTGCTCCCCGGCATCGGAGAAATCCTCAAGTCGGGCTTCGACGCCCTCGCCCGAAGCGACATCAAGATCCTGAATCTACTCAGCTACGGTGGGGAGATCCTGGTCGCCCCGGTCTTCGGTTACGGGCACACGGCTTACAAGACCGCGTGGTTCATCGGGTTTCTCTTCCTGGCGATCCTCCTCCTGAACAGGATCAAACCCCGGTTCTGGTGCCGCACCCTGTGCCCTTTGGGGGCCCTCCTGGGGCTTGCCGGCCGCTTCCGAACCCTGAAGCTCGAAAAGGACGCCTCCAGGTGCACCCACTGCGGCAGGTGCACGGCCGCCTGCCAGGGCGCCGCCTCCCCGGAACCGGGCTTGGACTGGCAGCCGTCCGAGTGCCTCCTCTGCCTCAACTGCTGGGAAACCTGCCCCGAGGACGCCCTCCATTTTCGCTTCTCGTGGCAAAAGCCGCGCACCCACCCCCTGCCGGACATGGGGAGGCGCGCGGTGCTGGGCGGGATCCTTGCCGGGGTTGCCATCCCGTTCCTCGGAAGGCTGGACCCCAGGATCACCGGAACGCCCGACTCCCGCCTCATCAGGCCGCCCGGGTCCCTCGAGGAGGCAAAATTCCTGGAGGTCTGCCAGAGGTGCGGGCTCTGCATGAAGGTGTGCCCCACAAACGCCGTTCAACCGTGCCTGGGCGAGGCGGGCATGGCGGGGTTCTGGACCCCCCATCTCAACATGATCCAGGGATATTGCGAATACACCTGCACACTGTGCGGGAGCGTCTGCCCCACCGGGGCCATCCGGGAAATCACGTCCAGGGAAAAGACAGAAGGACCCATCCGTATCGGGTCCGCTTACCTGGACAGGGGCCGGTGCCTCCCGTGGTCGGGCAACGGCCCCTGCATCGTCTGCCAGGAGCACTGCCCCACCTCGCCCAAGGCCATAACACTCCATCGGGAGACGGTGGTGGGAGCCGACGGAAAAGAGACGGCTGTCCACCTTCCCTACGTGGATCTCAGAAGGTGTGTGGGGTGCGGCATTTGCGAGAACAAGTGCCCGGTGAGGGGGCGCCCCGCCGTTCGGGTGATCTCGGCAGGGGAGACGAGGTCGCTTGAAAACCGGATCCTCTTGTAGGTATTTATAAAAGAGCTTGATTTCAAAGTTCCCATCAATATAATTGCACCCCAACGTCGCGAGACAAATCAATACTTTAATGACGCCGCCGTCTTACCGTGCCGCTCACGCACTCCACCTCCCCGGGGAGGTGAACTCCTGGCAGACCCGGCACGGGCGCTCGGCAGGGGACCGCATGATACCTCGTTACACCCGCCCCGAGATGGGCCGCATCTGGACGGACGAGAACCGTTTCGCCAAATGGCTGCAAGTGGAGATCAGCGCCTGCGAGGCCATGGCGGAGGAGGGTCTCGTTCCGGAGGAATCCGTCAAGGTCATCCGTGAAAAGGCCGATTTTTCCACCAAGCGGATCCTGGAGATCGAGGAAGAGACCAAGCACGACGTCATCGCCTTTCTGGCCAATGTGGCCGAGTACGTCGGACCCGACTCCCGTTTCATCCACATGGGTCTCACCTCGTCGGATGTCCTGGACACGAGCTTCGCCCTCCTCCTGAAGGAGGCCATGGAGCTCATCATCCGGGACGTGGACGAATTTCTGGAAGTCCTTCGCGAGCGGGCCTTCGAACACAAGGACACCGTGATGATCGGACGCTCCCACGGAATCCACGCGGAGCCCACGACCTTCGGGCTCAAGATGGCCCTCTGGCACGCGGAGATGAGGAGGAACCGAGAGCGGCTCGAAACGGCCCTCGAGGACATAAGCCACGGAAAGCTCTCCGGGGCGGTGGGGACCTTTGCCAACGTCTCCCCGACGATCGAGGCCAGTGTCTGCGAGAAGCTGGGCCTCAAACCCGACGAGATCTCCACGCAGGTGGTCCAGCGGGACCGGCACGCCGCATACTTTTCAGCCATCGCCATTCTTGGTGGAACCATGGAAAAGATCGCGGTGGAAATCCGCCACCTGCAGAGAACCGAGGTCCTGGAGGCCCAGGAACCCTTCGCCAAGGGGCAGAAGGGCTCCTCGGCCATGCCCCACAAAAAGAACCCCATAGGGGCGGAAAACATCTCGGGGCTTGCGCGCCTGCTCCGCACCAACGCCCTGGCCGCCATGGAGAACATGGCCCTGTGGCACGAGAGGGACATCAGCCACTCCTCCGTGGAGCGCGTCATCGGACCTGACTGCACCATTCTCGCGGATTACATGCTCCAGCGTCTCAAGGGGATCGTCAAAGGCCTCGTGGTCTACCCCGAAAACATGAAAAGAAACATGGGCATCCTCAAGGGGCTTATCCACAGCCAGCAGCTTCTGGTCAAGCTCTCGGCCCTGGGCATGAAGCGACTGGACGCCTATGAGGTCATCCAGCGAAACGCCATGAAGGTCTGGGACACGGGCCTGGATTTCAAAAGCCTCCTCCTGGAAGACGAGGACGTGCGCAAACACCTTTCGAAAAAGGACCTGGACGAGATATTCGACGTCGGCTTTCACCTGAAACATGTGGACGACATCTTTAAACGGGTTTTCGGCAGACCCGGCACCTGAATCAGAGCTCATGAACAATGACAACTGAGTGGACCCGTGTCGGCGCGTTTTTCAAACCAGAACGGCTGTTCCTGCTAGCCGTTGTCACTCTTTTGTTTTTTCTTTTCCCCGTTTCTGTCGAGGCGGCCCTCCCGGAAGGCATGGTCCCGGCCGCCCTCATCCGGTGGCCCGAGCGCAACGCCAAGTACGCCATACTCGTGGACAAGTCCTCCCAGAAGGTCCTCGTGTACAACACCCGGGATCTCTCAAAGCCCGTCCGGACCTACCGCTGCTCCACGGGCGAAAACAAGGGGCCCAAAAAGCGTCAGAACGACAAAAAGACGCCCGAGGGGATCTATTTCTTCACGGGCGCCTTTGAAAAACAAGACCTCACCCCCATCTACGGCACAAAGGCCTTTCCCGTGGACTACCCCAACGAGCTGGACCTCATCGAAGGCAAGGACGGCTACGGGATCTGGTTTCACGGGACGAACAAACCCCTGAAGCCCTTTGACACCAACGGTTGCATTGCCCTGGAAAACGGCAACATAGACACCCTTGCCAATTACATCGAAATCAACAACACCCCGGCGGTCATCAGCTCCCGTGTCGAGATGGTGGACCGGGTGGCGCTCGAAAGGGAGCGGCTGGCACTGGAGCTCCTGATCGAGGGATGGCGTTCGGCCTGGGAGGGCAAACAGATCGACGAGTACATGAAGTTCTACGCCGAAAGCTTTCAGGCGGAAAACCAGGATCGCCACGCCTGGCGGGAGCACAAGGAAAAACTCGCCGAAAAATACTCCTGGATCTCCGTGGACATTGAAAACCTGCGCCTGATCAGGCACGACGGCACTGTCCTCGCTCTCTTTCATCAGCGGTACAAAAGCCCTTTTTTTGACAGCCGCGGGATCAAGAGGCTCTATCTGCGAAAAAACAGCGAGGAGTGGAAAATCGTCGGCGAGTACTTCACCGCCCTGGATGAAAAGGCAGTGGCTTACACTGCCAAGCCGCCAGACCCGGCGGCCGTGATCCGGGGCCTTGTGGGAGACTGGGGGAAGGCCTGGGAAAGCCAGGATATCCGGGCTTACATGTCCTTTTACGACAAGACCTTCCGGTCCCGCGGCATGAATGTCAAGGAGTGGAGACGCCACAGGCAGGACCTCAATCGGAAATATCACACCGTCCGGGTGGGGATCCGGGACCTCAAGATTGACCTGCTCGACAACTCCACTGCCAGGGCGGTTTTTGTGCAGGACTACCGTGCGGACGATTACGAGGATTACGGCATCAAGGAACTCCTCCTGATCAAGAGGGGAGGGCATTGGAAGATCAAGCAAGAAGATTGGAAGGCCCTGGAAAGGAACCCGGGATAAAGTCCAGGGGGGAAAGCGAGAATCCCCGCAAATGGACTGTCATGGTCATGGGGCCGATTGGCAGGATTCGGTCCTTCAAGATCTCTCCCAGGCTGGTCTTCTGGTGCTTCCTGTTTCTCATCATTTACTTCGCCTCCTCGATCCTCATCATCCACCGCTGGACGGCCCTGGAAAGGGTCGCCAGCGAGCAGGAGCGCCTGATAAACCTCGAGTTGGAGCCCAGCCTGAGGGAGGCGAGGAGGGACCTTTTCAAGGCAGGGCAGAGGGTCGCACTCCTCAAGAGGCACATCGAATCCCTGGAAAAAGAGCGGGTGAAGGAGTTGACCGCCGCCGCAAACGAACGCCGCGAACCTGCCCCGCCGCAGCCTGAACGTGCCTCTCCCCCTCCAGCGCCTCCGGAGGAGGCGGACGGGATGGAAGAAACCCCGCGCATGGAGCCCCGGTCGGGCGTTGTTGACGTGGAGGAGATGGAAATCGATCGCGGGGAGGGAACCCTTCGCGTGCACTTCAACCTGAAAAACATCGAGGAAGGGCCCGATCCGGTGAGCGGCTATGTGCACATCATCGCCAACGGATGCCCCGGCGGCTCATCATGGCACAAGGTCTACCCCAGGGGCGAGGTGAAGGACAACTTCCCCTCGGACTACCGGGCCGGCCAGCCTTTCATCATCCAGCGTTTCAAACCCATTCTGGGCAGGTTCGAGTTCACACCCGGGGAGGGCCCGGCCTGCGGGGTGCGCGTCGTGGTCTATAATGAGGAAGGAACTCTCGTTTACGACAGTTCCTTCGGAATGGAAAGTGAGTCTTGACAAGACACAAATGAAAACCATCCTTCTTGTTCTGTGCACCGCCCTGATCGCCCTGGGACACCTGTGCCCCTCCACGGCGCTTGGAAAGCGGGAGCACATCGTCCATTTTCCAAACACCGCCTATGAATTGAATATATACAAGATAACCGGCAAACAGCCTGGAAAAACCCTCATGCTCATCGGCGGCATCCAGGGAAACGAGCCCGGCGGTTTCCTCAGCGCGGATCTCTACGCGGACATGAGCCTGGAAAAGGGGAACCTCATCGTGGTCCCCAGGGCGAACTTCTACTCCATCATCCTGAACCAGCGAGGGGTGAACGGGGACATGAACCGCAAGTTCGCCGGCGGTTCCGAGACTGAGACCATGGAGGATCAGATCGTCGCCATTCTCAAGGAACTCATCAACGAGAGCGACTACCTCCTCAACCTGCACGACGGCGCCGGTTACTACCACCCCACGTACATCAACAAGTGGAGGAACCCCTCGAGGTTCGGCCAGTCCATCATCGCCGACTGCGAAATCTTCCACGTCCCGGGTTCGGACCAGGTCATCCGGCTGGGGGACATGGCCAGGCAGGTGATCGAGGCCGTGAACCGGCAGATCGACAACGACCTGCACAAATTCCATTTCATGAACACGAGGACCGGGGACCCGCACAGCCCTCACAGCGAGCAGAAGATGTCCGCGACCTATTACGCGCTCACGGAAAGGCACATCCCCGCCTTTGGTGTGGAGACCTCCAAGTTTCTGCCGACCGTGGACCTCAAGGTGCGTTACCACAACCTGGTGATCAATGAATTCAAGAAGCTCTTCAAAATCATACCCGAATCCCCGGGGCTCGTATTGGACGCCCCTGTGCTCAAGTATCTCGTGATCTCCATCAACGACCAGCGGCCCATTGTGGTGGAAGACAAGGAGCGTCTGACCCTGGCCCCGGGCGACCGCATCAAGGTGACCCACATCGAGGCGAACTATGAGCGCGGGCTGAGCCTGGACATTCTAGGGCACGGGGACCTGAACGATTTCAGGAAGGATTTCGCCATCGTGAGGGACACGAACATCATCGTCCGCAAGGACAACCAGACCTTCGCGGACATCCCGGTCAGGCTCTCCCAAAAGGCCACGGTCAAGGCAAAGGGCTCGCCCGCCACGGCCGTGGTCTCCCCGGCCCCGCCCGAGAAGGTGGAGACGTTTGTCGTCCACACAGGAGGGAAAAGGCTTTCCATTGCAAACGGCGGCACCCTCGAGATCGTGCGGGGCGGCACCCTCACCATCGAGGACGTGAACCCCTCCATGGACCCCGAACGGGTCACCGTCAATTTCAAGGGCTTCGTGGGGGACCGAACGAACAACACCGGCGAGGACAGGGGTTTCCTGGTCCACACGGACAAGAAGGCCCTCATGGGCAGGTACGCCCTGGACAAAAAAGGCACGCTCTATGAGGTGGTCGCCGTCAGGCGAAGCGATGACAAACTGCTGGGCCGCATGCTCGTGCGCATCCTGCCGCGGAAGTAAAGCTCCCCTCCTGCGAAAAGCCTTCGCATGGTCGTCCCGTTCCCTCTTATCGTCACCCCGGTGAAGGCCGGGATCCAGCGGCACCGAGTGGGCAGACCGCGTGAACTCCTTAAAAGCATTAACACAGAGGACACGAAGAAGGCACGAAGCTCACGAAGGAAAGCATTTAATACCTAAGGCGATCGTGAGCCGAGGCCGGAGCGATCAAAGAGCCTGATCACGGTTTTCACCCCTCGGGGTGCGAGCCCCGTTTGCATGGGAGAGGCCTAACGCGGGCAGGCGGGCTCCTCCGCGAGGCCCAGGACCAGTTCATCGCCCCAGGGGTTGCTCTTTTCAACAGACACGCGGATGTACTGCCCGGGCTCGAAATCCCGGCCGTTCTTGCGCTTTATTTCCGCGACCAGGAGGACGTCGGTGAGCAGGAGGCGGTGCCGGCTCCTGGTGGACCAGAGCACGAGGGCATTGAGCGGCTGCCCCCTGTTCTGCCTGAGGTACTTGAGCACCCAGTAGCGGGTGCGATTCCGGCGGACCATGGCCATGTCCTTGAGGCTTGACTGGACCGTCATCCGTATCCCCTCCAGGGCCTCTTCGTCGTAGGGAAGCGGGGACCCGAGGAGTCTGCTCCTGATCTGCCTCTGCACCACCAGGTCCATGTAGCGCCGGATCGGGGAGCTCACGTTCGTGTAGGCGTCGAGCCCCAGGCCCGCGTGCTGGGCGGGTTCCGTGCTCACCATCATGGGCTGGAGCTTTCTTCGCTGCATGAAGACGAAGAAGAGGTGATCCATGTCCCCGCGGTTCAGGCGCTCGCTCGCTTCCGCCTGCCCCCTGTACAGGATGGGGATGCGCTGTTCCCTGCAGAATACGGCGGCCAGCCAGTTGTAGAGGATCATGAATTCGGCGACGAGCATGCGCGCCGGGGTGTCCTGATCAAAGGCCCTCAGGGAAACCGTCCCGTCCTCGTCCACCCGTATGGACACCTCGGGGAAGGAGAGGACCAGTGCCCCGCTCTCGACGCGCTTCTGTTGAAAGGCTGTGGCCAGTCGGTGCATCTCTGAGAAAAGGCCGTCCTGACCTATCCTCCCGTTTCCCTCCTCGTATGTGAGCTGCTGCTTCACCTGGATGATGCTGGGAGTGAAACGGTAACCCAGGAGCTCACCCTCGCTGCCCAGTCGGCACAAGAGGCTCACGGCCGGGCGGTCGCAACCCTTTTTGAGGCTGAGGGTGTCCTGACTGAGGGACGGCGGCAACATGGGGATCTGCCTCCGGGGCAGGTACATGGAGGCCCCCCTGTATCGCGCCTCCAGGTCGAGCGGGCTGTCCTCGGGGACCACCCCTGCCACGTCCGCGATGTGAATGCCCACCTCGAAGACACCGTCCTTGTGCTCCAGGCTCAGCGCGTCGTCGTAGTCCCGGGTGAACGCCCCGTCAATGGTGAACACATTCAGGCCGCGCAGGTCCTCCACCGGGAGCCCGCGAATATCGGGATGCCTCAGATTTTCGGAAGACTCAATCAGGTCCTCGCTGAATTCCGTGTGGGTTTTGAACCGCAGGAGATCCAGATTCTCGTCCTCTTCCCACAACCCAAGGATCACCATGAGCCGCCGGGCCGACTGACGCTCGGAACACCCCGCCCTTGAGAGCAGTTCCCTGGCCTGCTTGTAGTCCGGGGCGTCGCCTTCGTAGAGGGCAAGGTCCGTGAGGAGCTTCAGCACCTCCCGCGCGGACTCCGGGAGGGGTGGGGATTTCCCGTCCAAAGACATTCGAAGCCATTCGGAGCCCTCTCTCAGGACCTGCTCCCGCTGCCTCTCTTCCTCCCGCTGGTGCAGGATCTCCTCTATTCTCTGCCGGGTGTTGGGCTGAAAACGACCGTCCTTGAGCTTGAAATGGATCTTGTCCTCGAAAAGGGCCCTCACCAGGGCCGAGATGTGGTCGTCGTCCACCGGGGGACCGAAGGCCAGCTCCGACAGGTACTCATAATCAAAGCTCTCGTTCTCATCGTGGATGAGCTCCCAGAGCTCCCCCACCCGCACCTGTTCCTTGAGGGTGTCCCGCCGGGCCTCCGCCTCCCGAAGGCGGGCAAGGAGTTCGTCCCTGGCCAGGGAAACATCAGCCAGCACTCTGTCGGAGACGAGGAGCACCCTCTTGGAAGACAGGTTGATCTCCCGGTTGTTCGTGGTCAGCACGTGGAGCTTACCATTTCTGTCTTCCAGGCAGAGCGTGCACATGAATCTGCCCTGGTCAATGTATTCGACTGTTTTTCCCTGATCCATTCCCATATGCGACTGTGCATTCCAACTATTTGTGTTATGGTGACCCCATGCACCGCACCGTCAAGAGGCCCGCGCACCCCCGAGGGGCCCAACATGCGGCATTCTCCGCATGATTGAGCAATTCCACAGGGGGGCTGAATTGGAGACCGCCGAAGACGGGACCCGGAGGGTGATGGCCCCGGACGGGATCGAAAAAATTGCTCATTCGTGTTCGGGGAGCCTTGCAGTGCCCGGAACTCGTTTGTGAATGGGCACTAAGTAACAAGGGCAGGGGCTAAAGTCAACACAACCCGTCTTCGGCTTGACGAAAAGGATCGAGCCCATCTCATGATTTTTGCTTCCGAATGATATTATTTTAACTATCTTTTTCTGCTTATAGGGTATTTGTTTATCCACCCATTGTTTCCCGCGTCACAGGAGAACACAATGAAAAAACTCATCACCGTGTGCGCCCTTGCGAGCCTTCTGGCCCTCCCCGCCCTCACCCGGGCGGACCAGATCGTCCTGGACAGTGAAAAACTCTTCTCCTTCGCCCGCCACTTTATCGAGCGGCAGGAGTATGACCGCGCCGTCCAGGAGCTCGAGCGCCTTGTCTACTTCTTCCCGGAGGACGCCACGGTCCCCGAGGCGCGCTACCTCATCGGATGGAGCTACTTCATGGATGAACGCTTCGAGCGGGCCAGAAAGGCGCTCTGGGAGGTCCATGAGGACTACCGCCGGCAGGAGCTGGGGGCCAGGGCCCTCTTCCTGGTCGGGGAGTCCTACCGCGTGCAGGGGATCCCCGACGAGGCGGCCTATTATTACCGGAGGGTTTTGTCCGAGTACCCTGGCACCGAGGTGGCTCACAACTCGCAGCTCAGGCTCGGCTGGACCCAGATGGAGGCAGGGAACTGGGAAGCGGCCTCCGATGTCTTCAAGGGCGTGCCCGAATCCAGCGAACACCATGACGAGGCGCTCGCCCTTTCACAACTGAGCCTTCAGGGGGCGGAAATCCCCACCAAGTCCCCTGCGACAGCGGGCATCATGGCAGGGGTTCTCCCCGGGTTGGGCCATGCCTACTGCAACAGGTACAAGGATGCGGCCATCTCCCTGATCATCAACGGGCTCTTCACCTGGGCCGCCTTTGAGGCCTTTGACCGGGACAACGAGGCCCTGGGGACCCTCCTGGGGGTCATGGAACTCGGGTGGTACAGCGGCAATGTCTACAGTGCGATCAACTGTGCGCACAAGCATAACCTCAAGGCGCGGGAGGAATTTATCCGGGGTCTGCCAAGCCGGTTGGGCTTCTATTCCAACGGCGAGGACATGGGGCTGGCCCTGCATTTTGAGTTTTGAAAGGATTACCTGCCGCCGGGATGGGCTGGGGACTCTTCGCTCAATTGCATTCACGGGACGACTCTGTTAAAATTCTTTTGCAGCAATGAAAACGCTTCGATATGCCATTATTAAAAACACACATTAAACTTATTGACCCGAGATAGACAATGATCGAGAAATCATTCCATTCACACAACCTGAGACGATTCAGGACAGAACTCGCGAAGCACACGGCGGACACCTTCTGGGTCGTCCGCCCGGAAAACCGCCGTTACCTCTCCGGTTTCAAGCCTTTCGACGTGCAGTTGGACGAGACGGCCGGGTACCTGCTGATCACCGCGGAAGAATCCCTTCTTGTGACGGACTCCCGGTACACCACCGAGGCGCTGGAACAGGTGGCGGACACCGAGGTGGTCACCCTGGCCAAGGGCTTTGCCGAATCCCTGCCGGTGCTCTTGAAACGCCTGGGGACCCGGTGCCTGGCATTTGAACCGGACTACCTCATCTGGGGCACCCACCGCCTGATCAGCCGGGTTCTCAAAGGCATGGACCAGTCCGTGCGTTTTCAGCCCGTAAAAAATGTCGTCGAGAAGATGCGCGAAATCAAGGAACCCCAAGAGATAGACGCCATGGAAAAGGCCTCCGACCTCATGGGGCAAATCCTTGACCACGTGATCCCCCGCATGACGCCGGGGCGGAAGGAGAAGGACATCGCCTGGGAAATAGAGGGGCTTGCCCGGGAGGCCGGGGCGGACGGCATGTCCTTTTCCCCCATTGTCGCCGCGGGGCCAAACGGGGCCCTGCCACATGCGGTCCCCTCGGATCGGGAGCTCAAGGCTGGAGAGCCCGTGGTCGTTGACGTGGGGGTCCGGTGGGACGGGTACTGCTGCGACATGACCCGGACCGTGTTCCCGGGCGGCTCCCTACCCAGGGGAGAGATGCGGGGGATTTACAAGACCGTGAGACGCGCCCAGCTGGCGGCTCTGGATACCGTCCGCCCGGGCATCCAGACCACCCATGCCGACAGAACGGCCAGGGACCTCATCCGGGAGGCCGGGTACGGCGAGTACTTCGGGCACTCCCTGGGGCACGGGGTGGGACTCGCGGCCCATGAAGCCCCGCGGCTGTCGCCCAGAAACCCGGTCACACTCCGGGAAAACATGGTGGTCACCGTGGAGCCCGGTATATATCTACCCGGAAAGGGCGGGGTCAGACTGGAGGAAATGGTCGTGGTTGAGGAATCCGGCCCCAGGATCCTGACCCGTTGCGACCACTATCTGGACCTTTAGCCGGCCGGTCCCTCTGAGAAGGCCCTTTCAGCAGGCGGTGGAATCATGAAGCATTTTCAACCCGACGAACTCCTGGACCGTTTCATATCGCACCTCAAAATCGAGAGGGGGCTCTCCGACAACACCATCCAGGGGTACAGCCGGGACCTTGTCAGATTTCTCGGTTTCCTGTCGAAGGAGGGCCTCCCACTTGAAAATGTGCGGAGGGAGCACATCTCCTCGTACATGGAACTCCTGGCCGGGAAGCTTTCACCGCGGAGCTCCAACAGGAATCGCTCCTCCATCCGAATGTTCTTCAGGTTTCTTGTGTCCGAGAATATCCTGACAAAAAGCCCCGCCAGGCTGGTGGAAGCCGCCAGGCCCCCCGCCCGGCTCCCTGTCATATTGAGCATGAAAGAGGTCGAAGATCTCCTGGAACAGCCGGACGTCGGCACCCCCAGGGGGCTTCGGGACCACGCCATGCTCGAACTCCTTTACGCCGCAGGGCTCAGGGTGAGCGAGCTGGTCAACCTCAGGCTCCAGGGTCTGAACCTGGAGGTGGGTTTCGTGCGGGTCACCGGAAAGGGTGACAAGGAAAGGGTCGTGCCCATCGGAGACACGGCCGTGGATGCGGTCAGGGATTATCTTTCCAGGGGGCGTAACAGACTTTTGGGGAAGCGTGTCTGCCCCCAGGTCTTCTTGAACGCCCGGGGCCGCCCCTTGACGCGCCAGGGTTTCTGGAAGATCATCAAGGCATACGGGGTGCAGGCGGGTATTCGGAAGACCCTGTCCCCCCACGGGCTGCGCCATGCCTTTGCAAGCCACCTCCTGGAAAGAGGCGCGGACCTGCGCAGCGTCCAGATAATGCTCGGGCATGCCGACATTAGCACCACCCAGATCTACACACACGTGACCCGGGAGCGGTTGAAAAAGATCCATGAGACACACCATCCCAGGCCTTGAGTTCCCGCGCACCGGGTTCTCGAAAATCGTCTTTTCGCAGGTATCGCGCCGTGGGTAAAATCATTGACCTCGAGGAGCGGCGAAACAGGCCACCGGACAATCTCATCACGTCGCGCCCTTTTGAATTCAGGCGCGCGGGTTGGGACAGCTCGGATTTCGTCATGATGCGCAGGCCCCTGTCCGAGCGGCTGGAGAAGGCACGGGGCGAAAATCTCCGGCGCGGGCTTCCCGGAGTGACTCAATTGCCGCCCCACTTCGTTCTCCGGGGCGGTACGAGCCATACGGTGAGAGGCCTCTACCTCCACAAGGAAAACGAGGCAAGCATGCGTGATGTCTTTTACCTTGCAGGCCTGGTGGACTGCATGATCAACCAGGTGAACCCCCTCCTTCGTACGAAGGCCATCAACGACCTCTACAAAAAAATCATGACCCTCAGGCAGACCTTGAATGTCACCTGGTACGGAGCCATGGACCAGGTGCTCCTGCCCATTGAAAACACCTTTTTCAACTTCGATGCCTACAGAAACTTTCTGTCCAATGCCGACTCTCTCCAGGACCTCTATCGGACCATCAGGGAGGGCTGTGAAGACATGTTTTCCGTAATCGCCGTGGAATACGTCTTTTACACACCAGGTATGGGAGAAAGCCATGGCCGATGAATCCCACGAGGGAAAACCCTCCAGGGCGGAACTCCTCAGGGATGTCCAGGAAAAGACCCGGGAAATCGAGCGCCTCCAAATGCAGAATCTCTTTCTGAAAACCGTCTTCGACGGCATCAGCGAGGAGATCATGATCGTGGACCGGGACTTCAACGTGCTGGACGCCAACCGTGTCCTTCTGGAGCGTCACAGGCTCGACAGGGACACTGTGACCGGACGAAAGTGTCACGAGATCAAGCGGGAGACCGGGGCGCCATGCCACATAATCGAGAACGGGTGCCCACTTCACAGAGCCAGGGACACGGGCAAGATGGTGGAAATCAACTACCAGCACCAGGACTCGGGAGGGGAAAACCGAAGTCTCTCCCTCATCATGTACCCCATCAAGCTGCCCGGCGAGGGGGATATCCGCTACTTCATGGAGATTGCCCGGGACGAAACCCGGTATCGAAAACTGATCGGCCAGATCAAGGCTTCCCAGAAGCGGTTCCGGTCCATCCTGGACACGGCGACCAACGCCATCCTGAGCATTGATGAGGACCACCGGATCACACTCTTCAACAACGCCGCGGAGCGCATTTTCGGGTACTCCCGGGAGGAGGTCATGGGGCGCGATCTCGGATGCCTCATCCCTGAGAGTTACGGGGACCACAAGAAATACGTGAAGCGTTTTCTCGAATACAGAAAGCCAAGCGTCATCGGCCGGACCATTCGCCTGACCGCTCAAAGAAAAAACGGCGAGGAATTCCCCATCGAGCTGAGCCTCTCCTTCCTGGAACTGGAGTCCGACATCACCATCACAGCCATTATCCGGGACATCACCGAGCACAGGCGAATGGAAAAGATGCTCCTCCAGAACGAGCGCCTGGCGGCCGTGGGCGAGGCGGTGGCCCATGTTGCCCATGAGCTCAAGAACCCCCTGATGATTATAGGAGGGTTTACAAGCCAGATCAGGAATGCCGTTCGGGACAAAAAGATCCTGACCAAGCTGGATATGATCCTCGACGAGGTCGCCCGGTTGGAGCGCCTTGTTCTGGAGCTTGGGGATTTTACTAAAGAATACAGGCTCCTCTATCGCCCCGCGGATATCAACTCCGTTCTGCGGGATGTGGTCAAGGTGATGGGGGCCGCTCACCCCGCCGGCAAATACACCATAATCGCGAATCTCGACCCGGCGCTCGAGGAAATCTCCTGTGACCCCGATAAATTAAAGCAGGTATTCCTCAATATATTCTCCAACGGCATGGAGGCCATGGCCGATGGGGGGGTGATCACCGTCAACTCGGAAGGACGTCCGGACGGCGTTGAGGTACGGATAAGCGACCAGGGCCCCGGTATCCCTGAAAAGGAACTCCAGCACATATTCGAACCCTTCTACACCACCAGGGAGCGGGGATCCGGGCTGGGGCTTGCCATTTCCTACAAGATCGTTCGAGCGCACGGGGGTGAACTCACCGCGGCCCGCAGACCTGGCGGCGGAGCCATGTTCACCGTTCAGCTCCCGCTCTCCCTTAAATTCGCCGCAAGCAAAGAATATCAAAAATAGATCTTGACGAATGTCCGCACCGCTGTTATGTTGATTGTTCTATCGCGGGGTGGAGCAGTCAGGTAGCTCGTCGGGCTCATAACCCGAAGGTCGGTGGTTCGAATCCGCCCCCCGCTACCAAGGATTTCAAGGGGTTACGGGTTTCCACCGTAGCCCCTTTTTTCTTCTTGGTGTAAAATTGGCGGCATAACTGTTTACGGTTCTTTCTGGGCTGAATGTCTTGAATTCTCGAGTTTCTTCCTCAACGCTTCCGTCTTCCTGTTCGATCAGGACCGTGACGGTCACTTGCATTTTGTGGACGTCCAGCCCAGCACACCGTTTGATGATTGGCCCAATGAGGCGCATAATGCCGAAACTGAGGTACAACCTGAACTTTGACGGAACCGTGGTAAACACTTGACTTTGGTTTACGAATTTATCTAAATAAACGAAAATCGTTTAATAGGTAGCTAAAGTCAATTTCATGGAAAAACATCGAAAGGGCAAAAAGAGCGCCGCCCCCCGAGTAAAAATCATCCATGCCGCCAAGGAACTTTTCTCCAGGCACGGCGCCAAAAGAGTCACGGTCGAGGAGATCTGCCGTTCAGCCGGGATCAGCAAGGTCACTTTCTACAAGCTTTTCAGGAACAAGTCCGATCTGATCCACCAGATCAAGTGGGCATTGATGGAGGAAGGCTTCAAGAGGTTCGACGAAATCAATGCCATGAACATTTCCTACCCTGAAAAAATCCAGCTCATGACCCGCTGGAAGGCAGATTTTGCGGCCCGGGTCCATGTGGATTACATCCTGGAAATGACCACACTGGATGACGTTTGGGCGGAGGTGAAGCGCCGTTTTCTAGCCAACATCTCCGAAGCGCAGGCCCAGGGACATATCCGAGGCGACATCAACCGCGAATTCCTCTGGATGGTGCTCGAAAAGACCGGCGAACTGGTCACCGAGGGACGCTGGCGGGAGGTTTTCGACGACCTCGGCCGGTACCAGGAACAACTCAGGATTCTTCTTTTCTTCGGGCTCTTGTCCCGGCCCGAGGATTCCGGTCAAATCCCGAAAAATGGAGGATAGGGTGAAATTTCTGCTCATGGTGTTTGGCGCGTCCGCCGTCCTGGCCTTCGTTTATGCCGCTGTCGTCACCTTGCTGCCGGGATTCAAAGTCCCTGCCCAAAAATTGAATAAGAGGCCTGTTGCCTTTCCGGATATTGAGGGCCTGGGCAACCCTCAACGCGAGGAATTCACCTTCGAGGTTCAGGGGGACAGGGTGCACGCGTGGTTCTACACACCCGCGAATACATCCGGCCGGGTCCCCTGCGTGGTCCTCGGGCACGGTCTCGGCGGAACCAAGGCTTGCGGCCTGGGCCGGTATGCGGCCAAGTTCCAGGAGGCAGGATTCGCGGCGCTGGCCTTTGATTACCGTTTTTTCGGCGAGAGCGGGGGTGAGCCCAGACAACTGATCTCGATACCTCATCAACTCGAGGATTACAAGGTGGCCGTTGCCCATGCCCGCAGGATGCCCACAGTCAACCCCGATCATATCGCGCTCTGGGGTTCATCCTTCAGTGGAGGCCACGTAATCGTCCTTGCAGCCCAGGACCCTTCCATCGCCTGCGTCGTCGCACAAGTTCCCGGCCTTGACCCCGTTGCCGCCCTTAAGGAACACCTCACCCGGGATCACGTTTGCCGGTTGTTGCGTCTGGTTCCCCACGGCCAGCGCGACATGCTCCGCTCCTGGCTGGGCCTCACCCCCCACAGGGTCCCCCTGGTAGGGAAGCCCGGGACGATCGGGCTCATGACATCTCCTGATGCCTATGAGAAATTTCCCTTGATAGCACCCGAAGGTTTTGTCAACGAGGCCTGCGCCAGAATAATCATCAGGGCGGATAAGTATCGTCCTGCCAAGGTCGCAAAGAAAGTCAGGTGCCCTGTGCTGGTGCAGGTCTGTGAGCGGGACTCTCTGACCCCTGTGAGCAGCGTCCAGGGGACCCTCGCCGCGCTAAAGGATCTTGCCGAGATCAGGTATTACTCTATTGGTCACTTCGACATCTACCTCGGTGAACACTTCGAGAGGGCCGTGAGCGACCAGATCGACTTTTTTGAGAGGCAGCTCTGAAGGGCCATTTTCCGGTACTCGGTGGCTTAATTTGGGGAGGCTGGTACATATGAATCAGGATTTAAGTCAATAGCTGGATCATGCGCTTTCTCCTTGAGCATGGGCATTGATAAAACCCCCTGATGAAGATATGCTGGGCCAATCCGTTTATCCCACTCAATCATGCAATTAAGCGAGGTCTTCATGGATCAGAGACTGAAGGAAAAGCTTGAAAGAGCCGCTGGGGTGATCTGCCGGCAGGGGATGGTCCGGTTTCCTGTCAGTGAGACGGCCCTGGCCATCGTCTGGGCCGTTGTAGGAGAAAACGAGACTGAACTGGACCTCATATGGGCATTCCGCGAAAGGCCGTCACAAACAATCGACCAGTTGGTCGAAACGAGCGGGTATCCGGAGGAGCGCATTGAAGAGCTGGCGGCAAGCCTTGCACGGAAGGGGCTTGTTTTCAACCAGCCGAACTCAAAGGGTGTGACGGTCTACCGCATCCTGCCGCTCATGCTGGTCGGGTTGATGGAGTACAGGTTCATGGGGGAGTTGAGCGGAAGCCGCGAAGAGAAAGAACTCGCTCTCCTTTTTGAAAAACTGCTCAGCGAACTGCGCGACCAGGTCCAGGACAAATACGACACGCTCGAGCCCATGTTTAAAGGCTCACCGGCAACGGATCGCACCGTGCCCGGGCACACCTTGACCGACGGAAAACCGACCCGGATCCTGAAAATCGACAGGAAGCTCGAGGATTTCGACGAACACATCCTGCCCAGCCAGAATGTAGAGGAGATCATCGACAAGTTTGATGACATCGCCGTCGGGCACTGCTTCTGCCGCCAGAGGCGAGGTCTGCTGGGAGAGCCGTGCGTGACGAATGCCCCTACCCTCAACTGTTTTACCTTTGGAAAATCCGCCCGGCATACCGTTGCCCAGGGATTCGCCAGACAAATATCCAGGGATGAAGCCCGGCGAATAATGCGCGAGGCCGAAGAGGCGGGTCTGATTCACAAGGCCTTTCATCCGCATTCCCGCGAAGACCGCCCGGAAACGAGTATCTGCAACTGCTGCAAGGACTGTTGCGATACGCTCAGGCTCTGGCGCGACGGCACCATGCCCCTCATCAATTCCACCTACCACCTCGCGGTCATCGATCCGGATTCGTGCAGCGGCTGCGGTACGTGTGCGGAACGTTGTCCGACGGAGGCCATATCGATGAACGATGACTGCATCGCGGAATGTGATGAGGCCGCCTGCTTTGGGTGCGGGGTCTGCGCCAGGTTCTGTCCCGAGGAGGCCATCTCCCTCAAGGAGGGGATGAGGCGGGTGTTCATAATGCCTCCAAGAGTGCGTAAACAATGAGGCAACCACGGGCCGCCCCAGCCCAACCCCGGTCTTTTGGCTGGTGCGTATAACTCGGGGATATTCAAACCCTGGCAACGACCCGGGCGCCGGGCCAAGGCCTGACAAAGGGTGGTTCGTTCACGGGACTCTCCTGGTAGATTTATGGGTGACTATGGCCTGAGCCGATCCCCGCGGCGTCCCCTAAGCCTTTTCGATCCTGCAGAGGAGTCCTGTGTGCGGCCAGCCGCCGATCTCGGGGCTGCAGAACTCTGTTCCATCCGGGCAGAGCACATTGGCGTTGGACTCGAAGACCCCGAATAATTGCGGTTCCGCCTCTTCCCGTTCCGGGAACCACCACCCGTGATCGGCATCCGCCATACGCGGATCCACCATGTTGGAAAGATGCAGGCGCATGCGTATACTTCCCTGGGGTGTGACCACCCGGGTCCAGTCGCCTTCTTCCAGGCCCAAACCCGCCGCGGTCTCCGGGTGGAGTGTGATCAGGGGGTCAGGCCGCTTTTCCCTGGCCGCCTTGATTTGCCTCTGCTCGGAATGGTACATGGGCATGAACCGGCTTCCGGTGATCAGCACGAGGGGATACTCCCTGAAAAGGGCCGGGTCGCCCTGGGGGCTGTGGGGCATTTCCCTGAAGACGGGCAGAGACTCGCAACCCAGCTTCTCGAAGACGCTGGAGAGCAGTTCCACCTTGCCCGAAGGGGTCCCGAAACCGAGGGTTTCATACCGCTTGTACTCCCTGCGACCGAAAATGCCGTTCTGGGCCAGGAGCTTTTCAAAGGTCAGCCCCACCGGGGCCAGACAGTGGTCCCACACCTCGTCGATCGTCTCCCAGGGCCAGTGCCCCTCCTGGCCCAGACGGATTCCAAGGCCGCGCCAGAAATCGTAGGTGTTGCGGCGCTCGTAAAGGGGATCGATCCCCCTGGGGCATGCCACGCAGAAGTCCGACCCGTGCCAGAGTTCCGTTGTTTCGACTGTGGTGCAGATGGGAAACACGTAGTCGGCAAGTGCCGCGGAGGGGGTTAGATAGTATTCGCCCACCACGTAGAGGTCCAGGGACGAGAGAGCCTCGTGGATTTTCCGGGGGTCCGGAAGGGCCAGCAGGGGATTGCTGGCGACAGAGACAGCCGCCCTGACCGGATAGGGTTCGCCGGTCAGCATGGCGTCAAAGACCGCGCGGGCGTGCGCCACGCAGGTCTGTCCGGCCATGGGCGGATGCATGTAGTCGGGGGGCAGCCTCCGATTGGCCTTTTCATTGAGTTCCCACCCGGGATACCCGAAAAATGGATACAGTTCAATACCCAGTTGTTTGGCCCGCTGCTCGTGAGAAAGGGCCTCGTTGAGCTCCAGGTGGTTGTAGGAGATGATTTTTCCGATGGGATCGGAAAACCCGAGGGGCTCACCTCCCGGGACATCCAGGTTCCCCGTGACGGCCCGCAGGATGCAGCGGGCCCTGGCGGCCTGGGTGGCATTGACGCCCTGCTTGTCGATGCCGAACCCCCAGGTGATCATGGCCGGGCGTGTCGTCGCATAGGCGCGGGCGGACTCCTTCACCTGATCAGGTGACAGCCAGGTTATCGCGGCGACTTTTTCCGGGGTGTAGCCTGCCACGGCCATTTTGAGTTCTTCAAAACCCACGGTCCATTTTTCCACGAAATCCCGGTCGATCCATCCCTCATCGATGATGATCTTGAGCCAACCCAGCATCAGGGCCACGTCGGTCCCGGGCCGGATAGGCAGCCACATGTCGGCCATCTCCGCCTCCCGGATGCGGCGTGGGTCCACCACGATGAGCCGGACCCCGTTCTTTTTGGCCATATTGATTGCCCCGAAGAGGCCGGGGTTGGACTGGGAAGGTCCCTGCCCCCAGAGGACCAGGCACCGGGTCCGGTGGATGTCGCCCCAGGAAAAACCGCCGTAGGTGGCATATTCCACGGCCTGGCTCGGACACATGCACACATTGTTGGCCCCACAGATATTGGGGGTCCCGAAGAGGTTGTGAAAGCGTCTTTCATCCCAGTGATAGGTGCGCTTGGTCCCGTGGGTGAAGGCAAGGGTCTCGGCGCCGTATTGCCCGCGCAGGGACTCCAGTTTTTCCGCTGCCTCGTCCAGGGCCTGTTCCCAGCTGATCTCAAGCCACTTTCCCTCACCCCGCTTGCCCACCCTTTTGAGGGGGGCATTGATTCGGTCCGGGTGGTAGAGGTGGTCGATCATCAATCGGGCACGGGGGCAGATCATGCCCCGGGTGACGGGATGGTCCTTGTCTCCCTTGATCCCGATGACCCGCCCCTCTTCAATCTCCAGAAGGAGCCCGCAACGGGGATGGCACAGGCCGCAGTAACTCCGCCTCGTTTCCGTCATGTCATCGACCTCCTTTCTTCAGTCCCTTTTCAATTCTTTTACCGCGCCGGTTAAACATACCATGACTCATCAAGGATATCCTCACAAATAAAGGAGCCTCGAATCTTCCACAAATAAGGCGCCTCACAAATTCGGTCATTCACCTGGCCTGAGAGACCTCAAAGGGCTCTCGGAGAGGCACCTTGAGGAATGAAGGGCTGAAAACCCTGGCCTTTGCAGGAAGGGAGTTTTGTTTGACCCGAACACAATCCATGCATTAAAATTAAATCAAATCGAACTGACTCTGGAATTCTCCCTGTTGAATTTTTTCCGAACCGGTTCTCCTTGTCCAATTCAATCTCCTTTGAAAGTAATCATCACCAACAACCAAGAGAAAGGAGAGAGTCATGAAACGCTTTAATCCTTGGCTTGTCCTTCTCGGCCTTGCCGTCTGTGCCGGCGTGGTTCAGGCCGGTGAACCCCTGGTCTTCTGGACCCCGGAGGTCGAAAAGGACCGCATGGAATTGCAGGAGGAACTCGGGCGCGCGTTTCAGGAGAAGACAGGCATTGCGGTCAAGGTGGTGCCGGTTCAGGAAAACATGCTCTCCGAGCGGGTCACCGCCGCATTTGCCGCCAGATCCCTTCCGGATGTGATATACCACCCCATCGACTACACCCACGGGTGGCTGGAGGCCGGGGTGTTGAACGCCCAGGCCGCGACCTCCTGCATCGACGCCCTCGGAAAGGCCACCTTTGGAAAGGGGCCGCTCCGCTTAGTTGATTATCAGGGAGCCTGTGGCGCTGTTCCCATGGACGGGTGGGGGCAGCTGCTCCTCTTTCGCAAGGATCTTTTCAAGGAAAAAGGCCTTGCCGAGCCGGACAGCTGGGATGCCATCCTTGAAGCGGCAAGGACGCTTCACAACCCACCGCTCCTGTGGGGGTTCGAGGCGGCCACGGATCCCGGCCAGACTTACACCCAGCAAGTCTTTGAGCATTTCGCACTTTCAAACGGGGTCAGGCTCACGGGTGCCCACGGCCAGATCCATCTGAATAGCAGCAGGCTCAAGGAAACGCTTGAATTCTACAAAACCCTCGCGGGCTTCACACCCCCTGGAAACCTCTACTGGCTTCACACGCGGTTGGACTATCTCTCGGGCCGGACGGCCATGATCGTATGGTCTCCTTATATTCTGGATGAACTCTCGGGACTCAGGCAGGATCAGCCGGTTGTCCCGGATCTGGCCAAGGGAAAGGCCGGTTTTCTCGCTCAAAACACGGGCTTTGTCTCCGTGATCAAGGGACCCAACGGTGCGGCCCAGTACGGGCAGGTCAGCTATCTCGGCATCACGAGGGACGCAGATGTCCAGAACGCCTCCCAGTGGGTGAATTACCTCCTGGGCGAGGGCTATCCCAAATGGATGGGAATGGCCCCGGAGGGAAAGCTGCCTCTTCGGAAAGGGACGGCCGAGGATGAGGACCGGTTTGTACAGGAATGGATGGGCCTGGAATTCGGCGTCACGCGGCGGGCGAGGATATCGGATTTTTACGGAAAGGATGTTGTCCAGAAAATCCTCGAAGGCATGGACGGTTTTGATCGCTGGGGTTTTGCCGCGGGCAAGGGGGGGCTCATGTCAAAAATTTACGGCACAAAGGTGGTCCCAAAAGTCCTGAAGCAGTATCTGGATGGAGAGTTGTCCGAGGAAGAAGCCGCACGCGAACTGGAAAGCCGAATTCGGTCTTTGGAATAATCTTCTTTACAACTCAACTGGCAAGGCCCGCGCATGGGAGAAGGGGACAAGAGGTTTCACGACAGGGAGGCCGGCCTGGCATTCCGGATGCTGGCGCCGGCCGTTTTCACCGTCTTGATCCTGGTTCTCTTTCCTGTCGTGTGGAATGTGTGGCTCAGCCTGAAACCCGTGGCCCTGGGGGATCTGAGGGACCCTGACCTTCTGAGGTTCGACCTGACCCTCATTAACTTCGTCAAGGTCTTAACAGCGCGTGACTTCGGTCGCGTCCTCGCGACAACCCTGGTCTACACAGTGTCCGGGAGCGGCCTCTCCCTGCTGCTGGGGCTCATGGCCGCCCTCATGGTCCACGGTTCCTTTCCAGGGAGGGCCCTGGTGCGGGGGCTCCTCATCTCGCCCTATGTCGCGCCCGTTGTCGCCGTGACCTTTGTCTGGGGTTTTATCCTGGATCCGCAACTGGGAATAGTGAACTGGCTGGGAATGGAACATGGCTGGCTGAACCGGCCCATCCCTTTTCTCAGCCAGCGGTGGTTTGAGTCGAGCATCCTGGGGGTGCGTTTTTCCATCCCCCTGGCCCTGGTGTCGGTGATCCTTTTCGAGGGTTGGAGGTATTTCCCCTTTGCCTTCCTGTTTATACTGGCCCGGCTTCAGGCCGTGCCGGAGGATCTTTACCGGGCGGCCGCCGTGGACGGTGCAAGCCCGCTGCAGCGCTTCAGGCATGTGACCCTGCCGCAGCTCGCTCCCGTCCTCCTTGCGCTGTTCCTGTTTCGCTTTATCTGGACCATAAACAAGTTCGACGACGTCTTCCTCCTGACCCGGGGGCAGTCGGGTACCGAAGTGCTGGCAATCCGGGTCTATGAGTACGCCTTTGGCGAGTTCGACATCGGTGCCAGCTCGGCCACCGCCATGGTGCTTTTTGGGATTGTGGCCCTGTTCCTGCTCCTGATGTTCCGGGCCACAAAAACGAGGACACCGGATTGAGCCGCGAGCCCCTTGAACAAATATTTTTGAAGACCGTCAGGGTGTCAGGGCTCGTTTGCCTATGTCTTGTGGTGGCGTTTCCCTTTTACTGGATGATCCTGTCCTCCTTCCGGCCGCTGGAGCGAATGCTCCTGGCGCCCGCCCACCTGCTGCCCGACCTCGGCCAACTAGATCTTCACGCTTACAAAAGCGTGCTCCTTGAACACGGGTTCCTCAAAACGCTTTTCAACAGCGCCTATGTGTCCCTGTTTACCGTCCTGCTGACACTGGCCCTGGCGACCTTCGGGGGGTATGCCGTGGCCAGGCTTCGGTTCCGGGGAAGAGAAGCCATGGCCTTGAGCGTGCTTGTCATCTACATGTTTCCCGCCATTGTCCTGGTGGTGCCCCTCTATGTGCTTTTCTCCCTCATGGGGCTCCGGGATTCCCTCCATGTCCTGATCCTCGTCTATCTGGCCCAGACACTGCCTGTGTCCCTGTACATGCTGGACAACTATTTCCGAAGCCTGCCCGTTGAAATAGAAAGCGCGGGGCTTGTGGATGGGTGCACACGCTTTGGCGTGATCTGGCGGATCGTGATTCCGCTCTCGGTGCCCGCCCTGGCGAGTGTCGCCCTTTACGCGTTCATGATCGCCTGGAACGAGTTTTTGTTCGCCTTCATGTTTCTCGACACGCCCGGAAAATTCACGCTTTCAAGGGGTGTCTTCCAGATGGCGGACAGCGTTCACCTCTCAAAGCAGCTTGTCATGGCCGCCTCGGTCATCATTACCTTGCCGGTGATCGTCCTTTTTCTCGTGGCCGAGCGGCAGCTGGTCAAAGGGCTCACAGCCGGTGCCTTGAAGGGGTAGACATGGCATTCCTCGAACTTCGAGATATTGAAAAGCATTTCAAAGGGACGACAGCCCTGGATGGAATTCGGTTGGACATCGAGGAAGGGGAGTTCTGCGTGCTTCTCGGCCCTTCGGGATGCGGGAAAAGTACCCTTTTAAACACCATTGCAGGGCTGGTTCCCCAGGACAGGGGGTCTGTTGTTTTAAATGGGAGATCCATGGACGGTCTGACGCCGCGTGATCGGGATGTTGCCATGGTCTTTCAGAACTATGCCCTGTATCCCCACATGACGGTTTACAAAAATCTCGCCTTCAGCCTGAGACTCCGTAAGATCCCCGGATCCGAGATAAACAGGCGCGTCCGCGAAACCGCACACCTCCTTGGGATTGAAAACCTCCTCGACCGCAAACCCAAGGCCCTGTCCGGAGGTCAGCAGCAGCGGGTCGCCATGGGCCGCGCCCTGGTTCGGAGACCGGCCCTTTTCCTTCTGGACGAACCCTTGAGCAACCTGGACGCCCGGCTTCGGGCCAAGGTCCGCATGGAACTCAAAGGGCTTCACGAGACAGTCCGCGGCACCTTTATTTACGTGACGCACGATCAGGTGGAAGCCATGACACTGGGTGACAAGGTCGTGGTCATGCAAGAGGGACGCATTCACCAGGTCGGCACACCCGACGACATCTACATGAGCCCCATCGATACCTTTGTGGCCCGTTTTGTGGGGTCGCCGGAGATGAACCTTCTCAAAGGGACCCTGCGCTGGGCGGACGGCGCGCTTTTTTTTGAAGGACCCGGTTTTGTCATGGATCTGGGCAGGGGGGACGTGGGGGAAACACCGTGTGAGGCATTCCTCGGGATGCGTCCGGAGGATGTTTTCATAAACGCCGCAGAGGACCCGGGGCTCGACGGCAGAATTGAAAGGATAACCGATATCGGCCCGGAACTCCATGTGGACGTGCGCCTGGGGGAGGCATCCATCGTCGTGAGGGCCCCCAAAAAGGTCCGCATCCAACCGGGCGCGGCATGCCGGATTCAGGCGAACACGGATCGTCTCCACCTGTTCCTCGATGGGGGGAAAAGGATGAGGCGGGTTCCATAACCCGGGAAATGGTGGCTGGCCATTATATTTTACGTTTTCATCCCATTGCTGTACCCTGGCGGTGCCATGTCAAAACCGCCGGTTGTCCCCACGGCCGCCGGCCTTTTCCTGCACCCTTACAAATCGAGACAAGCAATGCCCACCAGCATTTTCAACGACGTGATCGGCCCCGTCATGCGGGGCCCCTCCAGTTCGCACACAGCCGGCTCCTATCACATCGGCCGTATCGTCCGCGACCTGTTCGGTGCCGAGCCGCGCACGATCGACATCTTTTTCGACCCCGAGGGCTCCTACGCCGAAACCTACCTCCAGCAAGGGGTCGACCAGGCCTTTGCCACCGCCCTGATGGGATGGGAGATGACCGATGCGGTGTTCCGCAGCGCGTGCGACCGGGCCGCGGAGGCCGGTGCGACGCTGCGCTTTCACGTGAAAAACATCGAAGCGGCGGACCACCCCAATCACGTCGAAATACGGATCGCCGACGGGGCCGGACCGCCCGCGGCCTTTGCGGCCCGGTCCGTCGGCGGCGGTGCCTTTTTTGTCACGAGGGTCGATGGTCACGCGGTCCGACTGGACGGAAAAAGCCATGTTCTTCTTGCCGAGTGCGCCGCCGCAACGGCCGGAGACCTGGCGGGAAGAATCGCCGACGCCTGTCCCGCCGCCCGGGTGGCGGTGGCGGACGAAACGGGAGCCGACCGTCTGGTCTGCGCGGAATCGGCCGACGCCTTCCCCCCGGAATTGGGGCATCAGCCGGCAGAAGCCGGCGCCGGAAGGATCCGCCGCGCACGGCCCGTGTTTTGGGCCGAACGGGGACCGGCTCCGTTTGCGTGCGCCGCGGACATGTCGGCCTGGGCCCAACGAAAAGGGCGGACCTGGGGCGAGGCCGCCCGTCACTACGAGGCGAGCCTCCTTGGCATGTCCGCATCCGAGGCCGACGCCGAAATGCTGCGCCGCTACGATGTGATGAAGGGTTCCGTGGCGGAAGGGTTCGACGACGGCCGCGCCGACATGATGCTGCTGGCACCGTCGGCCGGTAGCGTCCGGAGAGCCGTCGACTCCGGCCGGGTGGCCGTTGGCGGCATCCACGCCCGAGCGGCCGCCGCGGCCCTGGCGGCCATGCACACGGCCAACAGCCGGGGGGTGATCTGCGCCGCCCCGACCGGGGGCGCCGCCGGCGTTCTGCCCGGCGTGCTGACCGCCCTGGAGGAGGCCTTCGGCATCGACAGCAAGCGCATGTCCCTTATGCTGTTTGCCGCCGGGGGCGTCGGGCTGGTCCTGGCCGACCGCGGCACCTTTGCCGCGGAGGTCGCCGGGTGCCAGGTGGAAATCGGCGCGGCGGCGGCCATGGCCGCAGCCGCGGTTGTGGAATTCGCCGGTGGATCGCCACGGCAGGCCTGCGACGCAGCAGCCGTGTCCTTTCAGAACACCATGGGCCTGGTGTGCGACCCGGTGCAGGGCATGTGCGAGCTGCCCTGCCACACCCGCAACGCCGCCGCAGCCTCGGGCGCCTTCACCACCGCCGACCTGGTTCTGGGCGGCTACGCCAATCCCGTGCCCCTGGATGAAACCATCGACGCCGTGTATGCCACGGGTCTGCTGCTGCCCCGCCAGCTTCGCTGCACGGTCCAGGGGGGGCTGGCTCTGGCGCCGTCGGCCCGCAGCCTGAAGCCGCGCCGGACGTGAGGGCGGGAAACGCACGGATTCCCGGTCCCGCAAGATCAAGAACATCTCCGGTCCCCTGCCGTCCCCCGACAAAAACCACGGCTTGAACTCTTCATCAATTTATTAGAGAATCTGCAACACCCATTGGCACATCCTCATGGATCAATAGTATTCGTCTTCACACTTGACCGAGGGACGGAGCGGGTCAGTCATTCCTGATTTCAGAAGGATCAAGGCATTATAATGGTAGAAGCTTCTTTTCTGAAAATTGACATTGCAGAGGGTGTCCATGATGAACAAGCCTACCGATAGAGAATTGGAACAGAAGGGCAAGGAATTGGTCGAAACGGTTCGGCGCGTACTGGATGAATACCAAATGAAGGGATAACACATTAATGCAGCCAAAAAAATCATTTGCTCTCGTTGATTATGATAAATGCGATCCAAAGACGTGCGATCAGGTCGAAGGACGCTGCGTGGCGGTGTCCGCCTGCACGCACAAAGTGATTAAGCAAATCGATGGTCTTTTCGAACAACCCATGGTGTTCCAGGACATGTGCATGGGATGTTGGGATTGCATTGAAGCCTGCCCACTAGATGCCATTTCGGCTAAACACGTTACTTGATAAAGACTTTTCTTGGATTTATCCGCACCGGAAAATAATGATTCGAACGTAGGAACAGCCATGACCAAAAAGCCTTCTTATGAAGAACTGGAACAAAGAATCCGGGAACTGGAGAGTAAAGAAAATTACTATCGCCTGATTGCGGAAAACACAAAGGACATGATCAGCAAGCACGATCCGAATGGGGTTTACACCTATGTATCGCCTGCCTGCCATGGACTATTTGGGTACACTCCCGATGAATTGCTGGGAAAAAGCGCTTACGATTTTTTTCATCCCGCGGACATGGGGGAAATCAGGGGGCGCCATGACGAAATCCTGGAGAAGCCCATCTCCTCTACGATCACTTACCGTATTCGACACAAGAAGGGGCACTATGTTTGGGTCGAAACCACAAGCAAGACCGTCAGGCATCCACACAAAGGGTCGGTCGAGGAAATTGTCGCGTCAACCCGTGACATCACGGAAAGGAAAAAGTTCGAGGTAGATCTCAGATCGAGTGAAAGCCTTTTTCATGACTTGGTGGAAAAACTTCCCTTGCCGTTAATCGTCGGAACAGCGGATTATAAGACTGCATACGCGAATCCCAAATTTACGGAACTCCTGGGTTACACTGTCGAAGACATCCCGGATCAGAAAGCGTGGCGCAAAAAATTTTTCCCCGACCCTGATTATCGAACGGAAATATCCAAGGAGGTCGACGAGTGGATCCATTGTGATGATGGATTTTTGGTCACATTTGACCGGCGCTACACGGACAGATGGGGACACGAGCATGATATGATCGTCCAGGTCATCAATCTCAAGAACCGGTTCTACAATATTTTGATGGACGTCACCGAGCAGAAAAAATACGAGAGCGCTCTCAGGGAAAGCGAAAACAGATTCCGAGAGCTCATCGAGATCACTCGGGATATTCATTACCGGCAGGATTTTGCAACGGGATCGCTAGAGTACATAAGCCCTTCCGCCGCCAGGGTGCTGGGTTACACGGTCGAGGAACTGAAGGGTCTGGACCAGGAGACGCAGAAAGAGCTTTTTCACCCCGAAGATCTCCCGGATCTTCTGACCTTCAGGGAGGACCTGCTCGAAGCGGATGAGAAAGGCGAGCGCTGTCTCGAGCGCGAATTCAGGATGCTCAGCAAATCCGGAGTGGTTTACTGGATGAATGGCAACTACTTTCTTGTCAGGGATGAAGAGGGGGACCCCAAATTCATAGTCGGGGTGCTCAGAGATATTACCGAACGAAGAAAGGCAGAGGAAAACCTGCGCATGATGGTGGAGATGCTCGATACCGCCCCCAATTCCATAACGGTCCACGATTATGAAGGCAGATTCCTCTATGCAAATCGCAAGACATTCGAGATTCACGGCTATGAAGAAAAAGAGTTCATGTCCCTGAACCTGAAAGCCATCGACATCCCTGAGAGCATGGCCTTGATTGAAAAACGGATGCAGGCAGTCGCCGAAAAAGGAGAGGCATCCTTCCAGGTATTTCACTTCCGGAAAGACGGCGCCACGGTGCCCATGGAAGTTTTTGTGAAAGCAGTGAACTGGGCCGGTCGTCCTGCCATGCTCAGCATCGCCACGGACATCACAGAGCGCAGACAGTCGGAGATGGAGCGTGACCGTTTGATCCGCGCCATCGAACAGGCGGGAGAGATTATCGTCATCACCGACAAGAACGGATCGATCCAGTATGTCAATCCGGCATTTGAGAACGTCACGGGATATGCCTGCGACGAGGTGCTGGGACAGAATCCGAGGATTCTCAAAAGCGGCAAGCAGGACCGTTTTTTTTATTCCAGTTTGTGGGACACCATATCCAGTGGAGAAACCTGGAATGGACGCATTGTGAACAAAACAAAGGGCGGGGCGCTTTACACGGAAGAGGCCACAATTTCTCCCGTCAAGGATTCAACCGGCGCCATTTCCAGCTATGTGGCCGTTAAAAGAAACATCACCCAAGAGTTGGAACTCCAACACCAGCTGCAGCAAGCCCAGAAGATGGAAGCCATCGGCACACTGGCCGGGGGCATCGCACACGACTTCAACAATATTCTCTCCGCCATCATGGGTTTCACCGAGATCGTCGATGCCGATTTACCCGAGGGGTCCCGGAACAAGGAAGACCTGGGCGAGGTCATTCACGCGTGCAAGAGGGCAAGGGACCTGGTGAAACAAATCCTCACCTTCAGCCGACAGAGCGCGTTCGAGGCCAGACCCTTGAGAGTCGATCTGGTGGTGAACGAGGCCTTGAAAATGATTCGTTCATCGACGCCCGCATCCATTGAAATCCAACAGAATATCCACTCGGATCTTCCCGCCGTGATCGCCGACCCCACTCAAGTCCACCAGATCATGATGAACCTTTGCACAAACGCGGTCCAGGCCATCGAGGACGAACACGGGACACTCACGGTGTCCCTGGACTCCGTCAAACTGGATGATCTCCGCATGGATGAAAAGCCGGACGGGGCCTTGACCGGCGAATGTGTGCGCTTGAGGGTGAGCGACACGGGGAAAGGGATCCCCCGCGAGATTCAGGAAAAGATATTCGACCCTTATTTCACCACAAAAAAAATGGGGGAAGGGACCGGCCTGGGTCTCGCGGTGGTCTACGGCATCATCAGGGAATCCGGAGGAACCATCACCGTTGAAAGCGAGGTCAACAAAGGAACGACCTTTTCAATTCACTTCCCAATAGCTGAAAAAATCGAACCCGAACAGGACGCGTACTTGCAATCCCGCATTCCCTGGGGCAAGGAGCGCGTCCTCTTCGTTGATGACGAGCCGTCCATCGCGGATCTGGCCAAAAGAATTCTCGAACGTCTCGGGTACGACGTGACGGTCCGACAAAGCGCGCAGGATGCGCTCGAACTCTTCAGGCACAGCCCCCATCGATTCGACATCGTTGTGACGGACATGACAATGCCCCACATGACAGGGGATGAACTCGCCGGAGCAATCCTCTCCATTCGCCCGGACATCCCCGTCATCCTCTGTACCGGTTACAGCAAACGCATTTCCGACAAAAGGGCCAGGGAAATGGGAATCCGCGCTTTCGTGATGAAGCCTTTGACGCAGAGAGAACTGGCGAACACGGTCCGGTTGGCCCTGGACGAGAAATAGTTCCTGCTTTTTCCCCAAACGAGCGCATGGTGCAAAAAATCGTCGTTGACACCAGCCAATTAAAATGATAATCATTTAACAATTTCTCTCCGCGGCTCCCTTCAGCAGGCGTAAGCTTATGAAATTTCAGAGAGTTGACAATTCCAGGCGAGCGGATCTAATCTCCAGACAGCTTCGCCAATCCATCTTTACGGGCGCCTATCGACCGGGAGAGAGGATCCCTACGGAACATGAGCTTTCAGACGCTTTTGGCGTCAGCCGAATTATCGTCAGAGAGGCCGTGCGCGATCTGGAGCGGTCGGGACTTGTAAAAGTCAAGAGAGGCGTCCACGGCGGCACATTTGTCGAGGAAATGAAGCACGACGCCGTGACAACCGTCATGAGGGACGTGCTGGAATTGGGCAATACCAAACCCACCAGCATCATCGAAATGCGGTTGCATTTGGAGCCGTTTGCCGCCGGCCTCGCGGCCGAAAGGGCGACATCAGAAGATATTCGAAAAATGGAAGACCATTTGTCGATTGTTCCCCGATCTCCGGGTAAGGAATACATCCGATGGAACCTGGGATTTCACCGATTGGTGACCCATGCCTCTCACAATCCTGTTTGCATCATACTGGTCAATATCCTTCTAGATTTAGCTGAAGACATGATTCGGGAATACACCGATGGGCGGATCTATCATGACCGAACCTCCCACCCCGCAATACTGGAAAAGATATCCGAAAAAGATGCGGAAGGCGTAAGGAAGTTGTTTTACGACCATTTGCTGGTGATCGTGCCGCTCCACGAAGAATGGGAAAAGACCGGAAAGCTCTACACTTTCAGCTCAAATAAATAGTCATTCGGGCTCCGCCATGCCAAATATGAGGCGGGAATACCGATGGCGGCGTCAGGTGCGGAAATGGGAGGATACCCAAACCGGTTTTAAAACCGGCATGTACATAATTGGTTATCGTTTAACAATTAATCCCACCCCCCATGGAAGGAGGAACTCATGAATTTTTCTTTAGCTCAAAAGTCACTTCCAACCCACGTTCTGATGGCCGTCCTTCTCTGCGCTTTTTGTCTGCCCCCCGTTCAAAGTCATGCCGCGGCCCCATTGAGCATCGGCACCAACCCCCAGGGCACGGCGGCCTATGCAGTGGGTGCGGCAGTCGCCAACGTATCATCGGAGGTCGCTGGTATGCAGATGAGGGTTGTGCCGCAGGGCGGCCCGCCGGTGACGATACCAATGGTCAACAAGGGAAGTCTCGAGTTTTCCGTTGCCAACGGCCTGGTCGTCGCGGCAGCACATGCGGGCACGCTCATGTACAAGGACCGGCCTCATGAAAAATTGCGTCTGCTCTGCAACGTTTTTCCGCTTCATTTGGGCTATGTCGTACAAAAAGACTCGGATATCCAATCGATTGCGGACCTGAAAGGTAAAAGGGTCCCGTCCCGGTACACCAAACAGAAGAATCTTGATGTGATGGCCGGCGGATTGCTGGCCACCGTTGGACTGACCTGGGATGACGTCGAGGGCATTCCGGTTCCCAATGGTGCAAGGGGGGTGGATGATTTTGCCGCAGGCTCCGCCGACTGCGCGTTTTTTTCCCTGTCTTCCGGAAAGATGCTGCAGGCCAATGCGTCGGTAAACGGGATTCGCGTATTGCCGATACCCGAAACGACTCAGGCAAAACAGGCCATTCAGGAAAATATTCCCGGTTCGATGATCATCGAAATCGATCCCGAGGAGACGAAATACCCCGGGATCATGGTAAAGACGCGCGTTTTAAGCCAGCCTTTCCTGATCACGGTTTCTGCCGACGTTTCCGAAGATACCGCATATGCGCTCGTAAAAGCACTGTACAACTCAAAAAATAAAATGGTCGCCATGCACAAATCCTTCAATGCGTTCAATCCAGAGTCCATGTATCTGGATATCGGGGTCCCCTACCATCCAGGCGCCGTGAAATTTTTTCAGGAAGTCGGGTTGAAATAACTTTCCTGACCGGCAATGGGCCCTTACCGGCTCTTCCGCGCCGGCGTGGGAACCGGCACCCGGTCCGATTCACCCTTCCGGCCCTTTACCAGGAACCTCCGCGTTTTCGAGGTGATGTTCGCCGAAGGGGGTAAACGCCAATGGTTACCAGGACTGGGGTTGCATAAATGGGCGCACAAAAACAAAAGTTTGTCACAGAAAAAGGAGGGATAAGCAAAAAAGAAGAGGGGAACAATGGGCTTTCTTTTTTCGAAAAATCCGTTGTGCGAACCCTTGGCGCTGCTTTATGCGTTCTGGCTCTGGCCGATGCGCTGGATGTGTACCGCAGGCTGGGCATGGAGTTGTTCAAAGAGCAGAATCTGGTGGTCTATCTGGGCCTGGCCTTGGCCATTGCATTTTTGAGGCAACCTTTTCGCGGAGATCTGAAAACGAAAATTCCCTGGTGGGACTGGTTTCTGGCCCTCGCCGGATTGGGGTGCTGTCTATACGTCTCATTCGAGTACGAGCGAATCTTCGAGTATATTTACGAGGAACCCCTTGATGCCCTCATCATCGGCGGTGTGATTCTGCTACTGTTAATCGACGCCCTGCGTCGTTTCACCGGACCGGTACTTTCCATCTTTCTGGTCGTCTTCCTGGTGCTCGGCATGGTTTCGCATTTTCTGCCCGGTGAGTTTCAGGGACGGCAGGTGCCTTGGGCCGAATACACCCTGTACCTGGCCATGGACTCGAACGCATTGCTTGGGATCCCGCTGAATGTCGTGTCCACGATCGTGATTACCTTCGTGTTTTTTGGCAAGCTGCTGGATTCATCGAACGGATCCAAGTTCTTTACAGATATTTCCATGGCCATAATGGGAAGATATCGTGGAGGTTCTGCCAAAATTTCCGTAATGGCGTCCAGCCTGTTCGGATCTATTTCAGGGAGTGCCGTGGCCAATGTCGTATCCTCCGGAGTCATTTCGATTCCTCTGATGAAAAAAGGCGGTTTCCCGCCACACGTAGCCGGCGGCATCGAGTCGGTGGCATCCACCGGAGGGCAGTTGATGCCGCCGATGATGGGGGCGGCTGCCTTTGTCATGGCTGAGTTCCTGCAGATCGAATTCAAGGCGGTGGTCCTTGCCGCGCTGATTCCGGCGATTCTCTACTATGTGGCCATTTTCATCAAGGCCGACCTGTATGCGGCCAAACACGGCATCAAGGGCCTTGACAAAAAAGACATCCCCCCGGCCTTGCCCGTGGTTCTCGCCGGCTGGTATTTTTTTATCCCGTTTGTGTTGATCGTCATGGCCCTCTTTATCTGGAACTATCAACCGCATGCCGCCGCTATCGTGGCATCCGGATCGGTGCTGCCCATTGGCTTGCTGCTGGGGTACAACCGAAAACGAATGAAATTGAAAGCGGTCTACCACGCCTTTGAGGAAACCGGAATCCGCGTGGCGGCACTCGTGTTGATCTCGGCCATGGCCGGTGTCGTCATCGGGGTCCTGAATATCAGCGGTCTCGGCTTTGCGCTGACACAGGTGCTGGTCGGTTTCTCGGGCAGCAACCTGTTTTTTTTGTTGGCGCTGGCCGCGGTGGTGTCGATCATTCTCGGAATGGGAATGCCCACGCTGGGCGTGTACCTGCTTTTGGCCATGCTGGTGATACCGGCACTGGTCACGCTTGGCATCAATACTATGGCTGCCCACATGTTCGCGCTTTACTTCGGGATGCTTTCGATGATCACCCCTCCGGTGTGCGTTGCCGCGTTCGCCGCGGCCACCCTGGCCGATTCCCGGCCCATGAGAACCGGGTTCGCGGCGGTCAGTTTTGGCTGGTCCGCCTACATCGTTCCTTTCCTTTTCGTCCTTTCGCCGGAACTTCTCATGCAAGGAGAGCCTGTGACGATCGCCGTCAGTACCCTGACCGCCGCCATCGGGATCTATCTGCTCAATGCGGCCATGGTCGGGTACCTGGGAACGGACCTGTCCCCGGCATGGCGAATTATTTACGGCATCATCGGCACGATTTTCCTGATTCCCAATGGCGTTGCCTCATGGGCCCTGTTGGCCGACGGGGTGGCGGCCGTGGCCACCATCAGCCTGATTGCCATCGGGATTTTTTTCAAATGTTCGGAGAACTCAGCAGTGCCAAAAAGATAGTTTGCGGATGGAAAGCCTATAAGAAGGACAAACGACCAATGACAGTACGCATCTATACCGCCACAGGTTGCGCTCGCTGCAAGATCACCAAACGGTTTATGAAGGACAACGACATCGACTACGAAGAGTACGACTTCAAGGCCGACGGCAAGGATGCCTTTTCACAATTCTATCGCGCCAACCGGAAAGATATTTTCCGTGACAAGGACGGCGTGGAGTTCCCGGTATTTTCCGACGGAAAGGTGATTCGGCAGGGTGTGAGCGTGATCATCGGCTATCTTGTGGCCGGTGACGATCTCCATGGATTTATCGGCCGCAGCCTGCTGCACGGAGAGTGGATCGACGGTTTCAACGTCTCCGGCGGCGATCCGGCCGGAATGGATGATCTGCTTTCCGTGCTTGCCTACCTGAAAAAAAACGGCCTGAAAATCCAGATATCGACCGACGGCCGAAACGCGGCAGTGCTTCAGGCGGTCAAGGAAAAAAATCTCGCCGATCGTGTCATCATGGAGGTCAGAGGACCCGCGGCGTTATGTCGGCCGCCCGTTGACGAGGGCGAACTAAAGCAGTCGATGGCGTTGACCGCCCGGTTTCCGGATTACCGGTTTGTCACGACAGTGGCCCCGGTGGAGCGCCCTGAAGGGGGAATATCCTATCTGACACCCGAAGAGATCGGGCAGACGGCAGGAATGATCGAGGAGGCCACCGGCGGCAAAAAGCACCCATACGTGCTGGAGCGGTTCGACCCTGAAAACGCAGAAAAGAAGGAGTTTAAAGGTCTGGAAATGCTGCCGGATAGCGCCATGTTCAAGTATCGCACTGCGGCACGGCGGTATCAGGTGATGGCTGAAATCAAAAGCCAGAGGTAAATAATCTTTAAAAGGTAATAGAATGACCCATTGGGATCTTTCCCATCGGGTCATGTCCACGCAAGAGGATATACAATGGCAGCACCGACGATATACCCCACCGGAACCACGGTTTTCGATCCGGAAAAAACATGGAGCGGATACACTCTGTACATTGCAAGGGACACGGGCGCCGCGCTGGTCGACATGAACGGCAACGTGATTCAGCTCTGGGAAGGGCTTCACGGCTTTCCCTGCAAACCGCTCCCTGGTGGAATGGTCATGGGAAGCCTGGGGGTCCGTGATCCCCAATACGGCTACATGGACCATACCGATGTGGTCCAGGTGAATTGGGAAGGGGAAGTGACGTGGAAATTCGATCAGTACGAATTTATCGAAGACCCCGGAAACGAGGGTATGTGGATGGCCCGGCAGCATCACGACTTTCAGCGGGAAGGCAATCCGGTGGGCTATTATGTTCCGGGAATGGATCCCATGACCGAAGGTGGCAGTACCATCATTCTGGGACACAAAAACCTGGTCAACCCGAAGATCAGCGACAAGATGCTGGTGGACGACGTGATTTACGAGGTGACCTGGGACGGCGACATTGTCTGGGAGTGGGTGTGCAGCGATCACTTCGATGAGATGGGATTTTCCGAGGAAGCGAAAAATATTCTTTGCCGTAATCCCAACATGGTGATCGGAAAGGGCCTCGTGGGCGACTGGATGCATATCAACTCCGTTTCGACACTGGGGCCGAACCGATGGTACGACGCCGGCGACGAACGGTTTCATCCGGACAACATCATCTGGGACGGCAGGATGGCCAACATCATGGCCATTGTCGACAAAAAGAGCGGGAAGATCGTCTGGCAGGTGGGGCCGGATTACAGAAGCTCGCCGGAGTTAAGGAAAATCGGATGGATCATCGGGCAGCATCATGCCCATATGATTCCAAAGGGACTCCCCGGGGAGGGCAATATTCTTGTGTTCGACAACGGCGGGTTCGCCGGCTACGGCGCCCCGAACCCCAGTTCGCCGACGGGGCATAACAATGCCTTGAGAGAGTATTCCCGGGTTCTGGAATTTGATCCGATCACCTTGAAGCTTGTCTGGATGTATACCTATTTCGAAGCCGGCTACCTGAACCGCATGGGGCGTTATCATTTTTTCTCCCCGCTGATCAGTTCCGCCCAGCGTCTTCCGAACGGCAACACCATGATTACGGAAGGGTCCAACGGCCGCATGCTGGAAGTCACCTCTGACCACGAGCTGGTCTGGGAGTACATCAGCCCGTATTTCGGTGAGGATGGCAAATCCAACCACGTTTACCGCGCCTATCGTGTTCCCTGCGAGTGGGTCCCCCAGGTGCGGGCGCCGGAAGAGATCCCGGTCCCTCGCATGGACATCAGCCGGTTTCGGGTGCCGGGCACCGAGTGGAAGGAAGAACAGCGAAAAACGGCCGTGAAAGGGGCCAGGGGATATGCCTCGATGCCCCAATTATGTGTGGCTGATTTGACCATCGACGAGGATTAGCGCCAACCGTAGGGGCGGGTTTTCACCTAACGTGCCCCCCCCCAAAGCAACGTCCTATCATGTCAGATCATGAGATCGGCGAATAAATATTGACGTCGCCTCCATTTTACCGTACATTTTTAGAGCTATGTTCCGGAGAGAAATCAACCCACCCAAAACCAAGAGTTTTTTTCTTTTTGGTCCGCGTCAAACCGGGAAGAGCACCTTTGTCAAATCCCTGCTCACGCCCCGGGACCTTTATATCGATCTGCTTCCCCAGAGGGCATTTCTGAATTATGCCAAAACTCCGGGGAGAGTAAGAGAGGAGATCCTGGCCCACCTGGAGAGATATGACGATCCGGTATGCATCATCGATGAGATTCAAAAGATCCCTTCTCTTCTCGATGAGGTTCACGAACTGATCGAATCTACGGGGACTCGTTTTGTCCTCACAGGCTCCAGTGCGAGAAAACTGCGTCGCGGGGGGGCCAATCTCCTTGCCGGAAGGGCTTATACCTACCGCCTTTTCCCTTTGACTTTTTCGGAGATCGGCCATCCCTTTGATCTCAACAGGGCGCTCCGGGTCGGAACCCTGCCCGTGTTGTGGGAGTCGCCCGAGGAAGATGCCAGGGAATTTCTGAGATCCTATGCCGAGACATATCTGAAGGAGGAGGTGGCGGCAGAGGGCCTGGTCCGGGATATCGGACCGTTCGCCCAGTTCCTTGACATTGCGGCGGCAAACGACGGTGAAACCGTCAACTTCAACAACATTGCGAGGGAATGCCTCGTCTCCTCCAAGACCGTTCAACAGTATTACCAAATCCTCGAAGACACCTTTCTGACGACCAAGATCCCTGCCTGGAATAGAAGCCGCAGACGCCGACTTGTCTCACATCCTCGCTATTATTTCTTCGATACGGGAGTGACCAATGTGCTTTCTCACACCTTGTCGGAGCCCATGGATCCCAGAACAGTGGGACGCCGGTTCGAACAGTTTGTGATCTGTCAGATCTCGGCCGCTGTCCATTACGGAAGGGCGGATCTGGAGCTTTATTATTGGCGCACTAATCACGGCGCCGAGGTGGATCTCCTTATCTGCGAGGGAAACCGTATCAAATGGGCTCTCGAGATTAAAGCCTCTCAACAGATCTCCATGGCGACGCTTTCAGGCCTGAGGAGTTTTATGGAGGATAACCCGGGTGTGCCGGCTTATGTTTTAGGAAGGAACCAGAAAAGACGAAAGCTTGAGAATAATGCGACGGTTATGAACTGGCATGATTTCATCCTTGAAATGTTGAAAGACACGCCGGTGAGGTGAAAGCCCGTATTTCGGTGAGGATGGCAAAATCCCGGCGCAGGGGTGCCCCGGAAAAGAGCGCCTTTATCGTTGCATTGATGCCGTGCACTACATAGCCTCTTTTCGAGAGGGGCCGGTTCTAGGTGACGACACGACGGGCAGACAAAAATCGCGCGATGTCATGGGTGGAGGGGGAGATCGCGATCTGAGCGCTAGGTCTCGAGTTCCCGCTTTCGCACCTTTCCTCGATCATCCTTCGGCAGGCTGTCGATGAATACAACCCAACGCGGAAACTTGTAGGGCGCGAGCCTGCCCTTGACGTATTCGGCCAGCTCCCTGCCAAGTGCCTCCGAGGCGGCCGCCTCATCTTCGAGCACGATGAAGGCCTTGGGTTTGAGGAGCCCCTGGTCGTCGGGCGACCCTGTGACCGCGCACTCCCGCACGGCCGGGTGCGTGAGCAGGCAGTTCTCGATCTCCAGGGGGGCGACAAAGATCCCGCCCACCTTGATCACGTCCCCGCCGCGCCCGACGAACCAGAAATACCCGTCCGCATCCCTGCGAAAGAGGTCTCCCGTGTCCACCCACTCCCCCTGGAAGGTCTTCCGGGCCTTTTCATAGGCGTGCCAGTACCCGAGGCCGGCGCTCTGACCCTTGACCCAGAGGACCCCCGATTCACCGTCGGGGACCTCCCGGCCGTCGGCGTCCAGGACTTTGGCCTCGTAGCCGGGGACCACCTGCCCCACGCTCCCCGGGCGGACGTGCCCGAGCCTGTTGGAGAGATAGCAGTGGTAAAGCTCGGCCGAGCCTATGCAGTCGAGAACCTCCACGTCAAAGGTTTCCCGCCACCTTTGGTAGAGCTCCGCCGGCAGGGCCTCGCCCGCGGATGTGCTGAACCGCAGTGAGCTCACGTCCCTCTTGCGGGTTTTCGCGGCGGCGACCATCTTGTTGATCATGGTGGGGACATTGATGAGCACGGTGGGGCGGTATTTTTCGATCATCTCGAAAATCCTCTCCTCCGTGCTGCGCTCCGGGAATATGGCCGCGGCGGCCCCCGCCCCAAAGGCGTACACCAGTCCGGCATCCCGTGCGTAGCCGAAGAAGAGCTTCGGGACGGACAGGGTGATGTCGTCCTCGTTGTAACAGAGCACCCGGCGGGCGTAGTTCAGGAAATTGTAGATGGAGTTACGGTGGGTGAGGGGGACCCCCTTGGGCTCCCCCGTGCTCCCGGAAGTGAACTTCCACATGGCGACGTCGTCCGCGTGGGTGTCCTCGGGTTCGAGCACGTCCGAGGCGCCCGCGGTGAGTCGTTCAAAGGAAAGAAAACCTTCCCCGGGCGTTTCCTCCCCGACAACGAGGATATGCTTGAGCCACCGAGACGACCGGCCTGCCTCGCGGATTTTCTCCGCGGTCTGGGGATCCGCAATGACGGCCTTGGATCGGGTGTATTCGAGGAAGTAGGCGTAGTCCTTGATCTGGAGAAAAGAGTAGGCGTCCGTGGCCACAGCGCCTATTTTCACGATCGCGAACCAGGCCGTCACGAACTCAGGGGAGTCGTTCAGGACCAGGAGCACGCGATCCTCGGGCTCGATCCCGAGGTCCTTGAGGACGTTGCCAACCCTGTTGGTGAGCAGGACGAGTTCCCTGTAGGAGTAGGTGCGATCCCTGTAATAAAGGGCCGTCCTGCCCCCCCTTCCCTCCTCGAGGTTGCGATCGAGATAATACGAGGCGAGATTGATCCTCTCCGGAATGATCTCCATGTTTGATTCCTCCAGGTTTCGAATAATCATGGGGTGAAGGGCCGTCAGCCGCTCCCGAGATAGGCCGCCTTGACCCTGTCGTTGTGAATCAACTCCGATGAAGGGCCGGAAAGGGAAACGGCGCCGTTCTCCAGCAGGTAGGTGCGGTCCGATGCGAGAAGGGCCTTCCGCGCGTTCTGCTCCACCAGGAGAATCGTCTTTCCGTCCTTCCGGAGGATCTCGATGATCCGGAAAATCTCGTTCACCAGCATGGGGGCCAGCCCCAGCGAGGGCTCGTCCATCATCAGGACAAGGGGGTTGCCCATCAACCCCCTCCCTATGGCGAGCATCTGCTGCTCCCCTCCAGAGAGAACCCCTCCCCTTTGACTGGTCTTGCCCCTGAGCACCGGAAAGTAAGAAAACACCTCCTCCAGACGCACGTGGACCGGGGTCCGCGATTTCCGACCGAGGGTCCCCAACTCCAGATTTTCCTGCACGGTCATGGTGCCCAGGATCTGCCTTCCCTCGGGCACGTGAACGAGACCCAGCCTTGTGATCCTTTCAGGGGCGAGGTCGCGGATGGATCGCCCGAAAAGATAGATTTTCCCTTTACGGGGCCGGACCAGTCCGGACACGGTCTTGAGGAGGGTGGACTTGCCGGCGCCGTTGGCGCCGATGATGCTCACCACGGCCCCCTGTCCAATTTCCAGGGAGATCCCCTTCAGGGCACGGATGCGTCCGTACGCCACCTGGAGGTCCTCCACGCGGAGAGGCGTCTCATTCGGATCCAAGATAGGCCTCGATGACCTTGGGGTCGTTCTGTATTAAGGCCGGGGAGCCCTCGGCGATCTTCTGCCCGAAATTGAGAACCGTGATCCGGTCCGCGATTCCCATGACGAGTTTCATGTCGTGCTCGATGAGCAGGATCGTGATCCCCCGGGCCACGATCATTTGAATGAGCTCCAGCACCTGTTCGGTCTCGTTGGGGTTCATGCCTGCCGCGGGTTCGTCCAGGAGGAGGAGTCTGGGCTCGGTCGCCAGTGCGCGGGCGATCTCCAGCCGCCGCTGATCCCCGTAGGGAAGATTGGAGGCGAACTGCCCCTTTTTTTCAGCCAGGCCCACCAGCCCCAGCATTTCCGCGGCCTTTTCCAGGATGACCCGTTCCCCCCGCGCCTTGAAAAAGGGGGGCCTCAGGAAGATCCTGAGCGGGCTCGCGTCGCTGTACGTGTGCCGCCCCACCGCCACGTTCTCCAGGGCGGTCATGCCCGGGAAGAGGCAGATGTTCTGAAAGGTCCGCGCCATGCCCAGGCGGGCGATCTGATGGGCCTTCCGGCGGGTGATGTCCTCCCCCATAAAGAGGATTTGACCCAGGGTGGCGGGGTAAAGCCCGCTCAAAAGGTTGAACAGGGTGGTTTTCCCGGCCCCATTAGGGCCTATGACCGCGTGGATTTCGCCCTGCTCGACGGTCATGTCTATCATCTCCAGGGCCTTGAAGCCGCCGAAGCTTTTAGATACTTGTGCGGTCTGGAGTACGTTCATGCCGCCGTCACCCCTCCGGCCCGGACCGCCGGAACATGCCCTTGGTCAGGAGTCCCTGCGGACGGAAGGTCATGAGCAGGACCATCATGAGACCGTAGAAGACCATTCGCCACTCCTGAATGAAACGCAGGAATTCCGGTATCACGGTGAGTATCGCCGCGCCCGCCAGGGGGCCCCAGAGGGAGGTTATGCCCCCGAAGACCGCGAAGATCACCATCTCGATGGAGCGGTGGAAACCGAAGTTGTTCGAGTCGATGAAGAGGGCGTAGTGGGCGTAGAGAGCCCCGCCGAGGCCCGCGGTCGTCGCGCCCAGCGCGAAGGCTATCACCTTGTAACGGGTGATGTTGATGCCCAGGGTCTCGCCGGCGATCTCGTTCTCCCTGATCGCCTGGAAGGCGCGGCCCAGGTGGGACCGCTCCATGCGAAAAAGAAGGAAAACGACCATGGCCAGGACCACGTAGACGTTCGAAAGGTTGGTGAGCTCCTCGATCCCGCTGAACCCGTAAGCGCCCCCGAAATACTCGTTGGTCATGAAGAAGACCCGAACCACCTCGGCAAACCCGAGAGTCATGATGACCAGGTAGAGCCCCCGGATCCTTAGCGCGGGGAACCCCACCACGGCGCCGATCAGACCAGCGGCAATCCCGCTCGCCGCGAGGGCGGCCGCAAAAGGCAGGTGGAAATTGACCGTGAGGACCGCCGAGACATAAGCGCCGATGCCCATGAAGGCGCCCTGCCCGCCGGAGATCTGATTTGTTGTCATGGGTATGTAAAAGCTGTATGCGAGGATGACATTGATCCCCACGAAGATCAGAATGGACTCGGTGTAAGGGTTTATCATACCTTCTGGTCCGTCGCCCTGCCGAACAGGCCTTCGGGCTTCCAGATGAGGATCAGCACCATGAGGCCGAAGGTGAATGCGTCCTTGTAGGAGGAGCTGATGTACGCCACGCTGAATATCTCCATAATGCCCACCAGCAGCCCGCTCACCATGGCCCCGACCACGTTTCCCATTCCCCCGATGATGATGATCGCCAGCCCCTTGAGGCCGATCTCGATCCCCATGAGCGGGTAGATGCTGTGATAGGCGATCCCCACGAGCACCCCGGCGATCCCCGCCAGGACAGAGGCGATACCGAAGGTCGCCGCCACCACGAGAAAGACCGGAACCCCAAGAAGTCGGGCCGTATCCATGTTTTCGGAAACGGCCCGTATGCACTTGCCGATCATGGTCCCTTTGAGGACCCTGAAAAGAGCGAACATGCAGGCCAGGGAAAACACGATGATGAAGAGCTGCACCGTGCTGAAGGTGATGCCGCCCAGCTGGATGTTTTTCACCGCCAGTGTCGCCGGGAAGGCGATCTTCTCCCCGGTGAACAGTTTGGAGAAGATCTCCTGGAGGATGATGGCCACCCCGATGGTGCTGACCAGGGGCGAGAGGTGCCCGCCCTTTTCCACGAAACGAATGGAGGCGAGATAGATGGCGATGCCCAGGACCGCAGTGACCATCATGGTGCCGATCATGGCCAGGAGGAGGTTTCCGTGGAAATAGCCGATGATCACCAGCGCCGTGTAGGCGCCGATCATGAGCACCTCACCGTGGGCCATGTGAATGAGGCGGAGAAGCCCGAAAATCAGCGTGTATCCGAGGGCCACCAGGGCATAGGTGCAGCCGAGCATCAACCCGTTGACGACTTGTTGAAGAAAGATCATGGATCCCGCCGGCTCAAGGGATTCGGGCGTTTGCGGGCAGCAGCGCCTGAAAGGCGCCGTTGCCCCGGATCGGAAAGGTTAGTGCTCAGGACGCTTCCACTCGCCGTCCTGAGCAATGAGGACATAGCCGGTCTTGTCCACGGTCCCGGTCTCCAGCATGGAAAACGTGCCCGTGACCCCCTTGAAGTTCTTCAAGCCCGCCAGGCCCTGCTGTATCTTTTTCCTGTCGGCCTGGAGATCGCCGGAGAGTCCGCCCATGTCCTCGATGATTTTCTTTATGATGTAGACGTTTTCGTGCATGTTCGCGGCAAAGGGATTGGGCGCCCTGCCTTCGTACCTTTCCCTGAACGCCTTGACAAAAGCCTGGCTGACCGGATCCGAGCTCTCCACCCAGAAGCTTGCGGCGGTCACGGTCCCGTCCGCGTCCTTTCCCGCGAGTTCAAGGAACTTGGGGGTCTGGATTGCCACGCCGCCGATACAGGGTTGGTTCAGGCCCTGCTTCCTCGCTTCCTTGATGAAGCCCGCCGCATCCGCCACGGTGCACGAGACGGCGACGCCGTCCGGGTCGAGGCCCTTGAATTTGGAGACGTGCGCGCTGAAGTCCATCTCGCCGGTGACGAAATCCGACTCGCCGATGATCTGTATGCCCCGCGTTTCAAAGAGCTTGGGCATGACGATCTTGCCGGTGCTCTTGTTCAGCGCGTCCTTGATGTCCGTGACAACGCACACGGTTTTGATCCCATGCGCCTTTTTCCAGTAATCGACCGCGGGGGGAAGCGTGTCCATGTCCGAGGTGGAGTTTGTAAACCCGTAAGGGCGGTGCTTGGCGGCCAACCCGGGTTTTGCGGCAGAGGCGGAAAAGGAGATGACCTCGTACTTGTTTGCCAGCGGGAAACAGACCTCCGCCTCGGTGCTGAGAAAAGGACCGAGAACAGCCAGCACACCGTCCTGGGTCGCAAGCCGCCGGAAGCCGAATATGGCCTTCTCGCCTTTGCTCTCCGTGTCGTAAAGTATGAGATCCAAAGTGTTGCCGGCTATCCCCCCGGCCTGATTGATTTCGTCCACGGCAAGCTCGAGCGCTACCTTCTGGTTCTGACCGAACCCCGACGCAAAACCGGTGAGCGGAATCAGGGCGCCTATTTTGACCTCTCCCGCCAGCGCTCCGGGCGCGGGCCCCACAAGCATCAGAACGAGGGCCGTGACGGCCGTGAGCACACCCATGCACGCGCTGCCTTTGTGACGCTTCATACCCCTCCCCCCTTTCCCGTAAAAAGACAAAGCCGAATATGGCGAAATGCCCTGCACAGGCTGCGGCACCTGTTGCCTGCCCCCACCACAGGGCGCCAACCCCAACAATTGTCATACCTTTTTGTTTTAAAAGATCCTACTTTTAAAAAATGTCCGTTGTCAACACTTTTTGTTCATGCCCGCGAAAAGTCTGTTCTCCCCCTGCCATACTCACACAACACACGGGAAACCCTCAGGAAACAAGAAAAGAAAACCTTGACCTTCGAGCCGGATCCCTTTAAACTCCATCTTTAAGAGCAAAACGCCCTCATAATATATCAGACCAAAAAGGAGTGAATGGTTACTTTGGCCACCGAGGAAATCGTTAAAGCGGTCAAAAAGGACATCGCGGAGGGCCGCATCGCCCCCGGGGACAAGCTCCCCTCCGAGAGGTCCCTCCGGGAGCGTTTCGGGGTGGGGCGGAGCACGATCAGGGAAGCCCTTAAAATCCTGGAAGGCATGGGGCTGGTCATGATCAAGAAAGGGCGCGGCGGAGGCGCTTTCATCACCGGGGAATCCAACAGGATCACCTCCGAGAGCCTTTCGGACCTCTTCAAACTGGAAGAGTCCAACATCCTGGCCTTTACGGAATTCCGCAGGACGGTCGAACCGAAAATGGCCTTTCTCGCGGCCCTCAACCGGACCGAGGCGGACCTGGACAAAATCAAGGCCGCGGCGGGGCTCTTCGACCGTGAAACCCGAACCCGTGAGATCTTTGTGACGGCCACACGCGACTTCTACATGGCAGTGGCCGAGGCTGCCCGGAACGACTATCTTCGCATGTTTTACACGGCCGCGGTCCCCGTGCTGATGGAGACGGCCAAGCTCATTTATGAAATACCCAATTGCGTCGAGCTCGCAGCCCACTTCCACGGACAGATCCACGAAGCCGTAAGGCAGGGTGATCCGACGCGCGCGGAGATGATCGCCGAGGCCTTCCTCGTCCAGATCGAAAACAGCGTAAAAAATGCCAAGAACTTCGGCATCCGGTTCGGGGCGCGCAAGGGGACGATCACCTGGGGGGTCATGCTGGATCTCACAAGCTCCACCCTCGACTGGGGCAAGCAGTGCGCCATGGGGATGATCGACGCCGCACGCTATCTCAACGAAAACGGCGGCATCAACGGCAAAAAACTGGAGCTCATCGTCCACGACGACCGATACCAGATCTCGGAGGGACAGGCGGCCTACAGGCGGTTTCGTGACGACGAAAAGGCCCTGGGGCTTTACATCCAGTCGACGGGCACGGCCGTCGCCATTGCGCCCCAGGGAAACCGGGATCGCATGTTCATGTTCACGGGCGCCACCACCGCGGGCCTCACCAACCCCCGCAAGCACCCCTACAACTTCAGCCTGGGCCCCACATATGGCGATTCCGCGCGTATCGCCGTCCATCACATATGGAACACCAGGAAGCCGAAGGGAAGGCCGCCCAGGGTGGTCTTCATGTTTCCCGACAACACCTACGGCCGGGACATGCTCCGTGCAGCCAAACGATATGCCCATGAGCTCGGGGTGGAAGTGGGCCCGGACCAGATCATCAACTGGCCCACGGCGGACGCCACCCCTCAGCTCCTGGCCATGCAGGAGTACGACCCGGATTATGCGTTTATAGCCTCCACGGCCATGAACGCGGCCTCCGTTCTCCGAGACAGCCGCAAGCTCGATCTGCGGACCTGCTTTTTCTGCAACAACCGCACGTTCACCGAAGCCCTGCCAAGACTGGCCATGGGGACGGCTGAAGGCGTTCTCGGTGTCCAGCCGCTGGCCCCTTACGGGGCCGACGTGCCGGGGATGGAAAAGATAACGGCCTGCCACGACAAGTGGCACCCTTATCACGAGGCCTCTCTCGCCTATGTGGAAGGGTGGTTGAACCTCATGATTCCCATGGAGGCCTGCCGGCTTGCCGACGAGGCGGGAGAGCTCGATTCACAAGGGTTGAAAAGGGCCATGGAGACATTCCGGGACCATGACACCGGCGGGCTCATCGCCCCCCTGAGCTATTATGACGATGATCACCGGGCCACGACCAGGGCGCGGATTTACAGGATCGACCGGAGCGAACTCGTCCCGCAGACCGATTACATAGACGTGGGACGGGGAAAGGAATACTTTGAATTGTGACCATCCGGCGGAGCCCCAGGGCTCCACTGGAACACCCCCTGAAGGAGGACCCGGAATATGGCGCACCTCAAGACCATCCCTCACATGTTTGCCAACCTCAACTGGAAGGACCTGGCCGAGCTCCAGAAGGGCGGAAAACTTTTGCTTCTCCTGCCCCTGGGCTCAACCGAAAGCCACGGGCCTCACGGACCTCTTTCCACCGACATCACCATTTCAATGGAAACATGCCTCAGGGCCGCCGCCGCGCTCGGTGAACGGGGCTTTCAAGCCTACGTTCTCCCTCCCGTGGCCTACGCGGTCACCGAGTGCGCCCGGTCCTTTCCAGGAAGCATTTCCGTCTCGCCTGAAGTGGAGACCGGTCTGATCGCCGACATCTGCCTCTCCCTCGTCGGCAAGGGTTTCAAGAGGATCGCCGTATTCAACAGCCACTTCGAGCCCGCCCATCTTCGATGCATTTACGACGCGCTGGATCGCGTCAAGGCCGACTCCGGCGTCAGCGTACTCTTCACCGACATCACAAAAAAGAAATATGCCGTCCGCCTGACAGAGGCCTTCAGGAAAGGGGAGACCCACGCGGACCGCTATGAGACGTCCCTTGTCATGGCGGTGGACCCGGACCTCGTGAACGAAGACCGGAGAAGGTCTCTGCCCTACCTTCCCGTCAACCTCGCGGAGAAGCTTTTCAAGGAGGGCCTGGACGAGTTCAGGCAGTTTGGCATGCCCGACGCCTACTGCGGCGACCCGGCCTCGGCATCCGCCGAGGAGGGCGAGGAAATCTTCAGCCGCCTCGTGGAATTCCTCATGGAGGACATCGGGGCGTTCTTCGCCGACCCGGACCTTCCGAGCGCCGAGCCCGGCATTTACGGCCGCGGTCCGCAATAAGCATCCATTGCCCTGATCACTGAAGAACGCGGGTGTGTGCGTCTGCTTGGAAATTGTTGTTTTCATGGAGGGAACAAAGGCTGCCCCCGGGTTCTCATACAGGGCTCACTGGTGTAAAATGACAGCGCCGGTTTTTTGGAACCCTCTCCAGTTCTCTCGAATTTCCTGCGAAAGGAGCGCGTCCATGTCAGCACCCAAAAGATCACGTAAGACGACAACCGCCTTCCGGTCTCGCCTGTGCATCGCCGCCAGCCTCATGGCAGCCCTCTGGGCGGTTTCGGGTTTTTCGCAGGGGGTTTCCCTCGGCCGGGCGGCCGCCACGGAGCCCCCCGTGCGGGCGGTCAAGCTTGTGTTCGTACATCATTCCTGTGGCGAGAACTGGCTGAACGACTCCCACGGGGGCCTTGGCAGGGCGCTGGCGAAGAACAACTACTTTGTCAGCGACACGAACTACGGCTGGGGCCCGGACAGCATCGGAGACCGCACGGACATCACTGACTGGCCGGAGTGGTTTACGGGGTCCAAGAGCCGTGAGGTCCTGCGGGCCCTTTATGGCGAGAGCGGCCGGCACTGCGAGTATACGCGGATCGGGACCGATCCCGGCGGCGAAAATCAGATCGTGATGTTCAAGTCCTGCTTTCCCAACTCGAACCTCGAAGGCAGACCCACGGATGGGCCCGCCAGGGGAGAAGGCCTGACCGTGGCCAACGCCAAGGCGATTTACAGGGACCTGCTGGCGTACTTCGCCACCCGCCCGGACCGGCTCTTCATCGCCGTCGCCGCCCCGCCCGTGCGGGACGGCACCTTCGCGGCCAATGCCCGGGCCTTCAACTCATGGCTCGTGAGAGAGTGGCTTGCGGGCTACCGCGGCGAAAACGTGGCCGTGTTTGATTTCTACAACGTGCTCACCGGCCCTCGGAACCATCACCGGCTCCGCAAGGGCAGGGTCGAGCACACCTTTCAACCGGGCATGAACACGCTCTACTATCCCAGCAACGGCGACGACCATCCTTCAAGCGCGGGAAACCGCAAGGCGACCGAGGAGTTTGTCCCGCTGCTCAATCTCTATTACAGCCGGTGGGCCGCCACGAAACCCCGGATGGCCGCGGCGGACAGGTCACGCGAGGAGGCGGGAACTCCTGAAACACCGCCGGTGGCGCCCCCGCCGCCGCCAGCCCCGCCGGCCGGGAGCTTCCAGGAAGGTCGGATCGATGATTTCGAAGGCGGTGCCGGCGCGTGGGCGGCCTTTGTCGACGAGGCAAAAGACACCCGTCTCGGCTTTGCCCCGGACAGGGAGCACAAACACGGGGGGGCCGCTTCGCTTCGGATCCATTACGACCTGGCCCGGGAGAGTTGGGCTGCATGCAGCCTCGTCTACGATCAGCCCCGGGACTGGAGCGGGTCTCGGGGTTTGAGTTTCCACCTGCGCGCGGAAAAAGCTGGCCAGCCGATCACCGTGGTGGCTTACGGGGGCCAATCACCGGAAGATCTCCTGCACTTCGAATGGCGCTTCGAGGCCGGTCGGGCAGCCGTCGACGGCTGGCAGCGGATCGATATTCCCTGGGATCGGCTCCGGCTGCCCGAGTGGCAGGGAGACGCGAGTCGGCGTTACGATCCCCGTTCGGCGATGGGGGTAGGGTTCACCTTCCAGTCCCCCGGGGACGCCGGACATTCGGGAAGGCTCTGGATCGACGACATGTCCCTGCAGGTCCCGTAAAGGCGGGGAGTCAGGGCTGAAAGCCGAAAGGTAATTCAACTACCGCAAATCTGGTGCCGCCCCATGTATCAAGCGTCAGTTTCGACATTCTATTTGGATGTCATGGTTTTCATGGACGGAAAGGTGAGGGAGAGGGCGCACGCGATGAGGCTCACACCTACCATCACCATGAACATGAATGAAAAATTGCCCGTCACATCCCTCAAGTAGCCGGAAGAGAAAGGGCCCAGGAGACCCCCGATATAGCCCATGGAAAAGATTGCGCCTGCCGAACGGCCCACGGTCCTCTGGATGCTGAACTGTGCTGGAAAAGCCAGGAGAAGCACAAATGTGCCTCCGAATGTCAACCCCAGAATCGGTGCAAAGACCCAGGAAAGAGTCGGCCTGATTGAAATCGCACACAATGAGAGGGCGATGATCAAAAAGCTGATGACGAAAATGGATTTTGTTCTACCGGTTCGGTGAGATATATATGGAACGAGAAGAATACACGGCACCTCGACAAATGAGATGACCGAAGTAACCGCCCCGGCCGATATATGCCCCCAGCCTTTTTCTATAAGATAGGTAGGAAGCCATCCAATCGTGGAAAAAAATACATAATTTAGAAAAGCCAGAAGAATGCCGCAAAGAATAATCGGGGAGCACCAATATTTTTTCGAAGACCCTGGAGCCATAACATTACCAGTGCTGCGCCTGGAACTGCTCCGGCTTTCCGCATGTAGAATATCGGATTCAATAAATCGTTTTCTACTCTTCTGTATATAGAACAAACATGTAAGAATGAATGGTATGGTGATGACACTCCACACCCCTACTGTGTAACGCCAGCTTCCTGTCAAAAGGAGTATGTTTTTTGTAAGAGCAATACCCAACCCTGAGCCGAACGGTATCGCAGCGGTATATACCCCTGTAGCCCTTCCAACGAGATGTTTCGGAAAATACTCATTGACTATCTTGGATAGGTTCGGGAAAAAAAGGGCCATGCCCCCGCCGAACATCGCTGTGAAGATCAGAAGCGTCACATAGTTTGAAGTGAGCGCTCGGGACAGGGAGGAAAATATCACAATTATGGCAGCGTAAATGATTGCCCTGTTGAAACCTACTCGATCAGAGAATATTCCAAGCGGAAATGAAAAAACACCGATCATCATGACTGGGACTGCATACAGGAATCCTCCGGCTGAATGACTGATGTTCAAATCATTGATAACAGTATACATAAGGGGTGAAATACATTGCATGAGGACATAAATCTGCATAACGATTATTGAAATGCAGACAAGAATAACCCAGGAAGCTTTTTGCATAAAATGATTCCTCGCAAGGAGTAAAGTCCACTCTTCCATATCACCTTTTCCTCCTATTTCGGTAGTAAAAAGACCGGCAATGAAAATTCATTGGAGTTCCTTTCGAAAAAGTTAGGATTCTCAAGACCTGTCGAAGAATCAAAGCCCTTCATACCTTCAAGCACATTTGTCGAAAGTGCTTTAATGGCAAAATCCGAGACTGCAGCGAACGGGCCTACATGTCGCCTGCGACTGATAAGCAGGGGAATGGAGGGAGAGGCAATGAATGCCGGTTTAATCGGCGGAATCGCGGGAAGCATTATGTTGTTTCCCACAATATTCTCTTGGAAGAGGGGTGGGAATTTTCACAAACGCTTGACCGGATGGGGGGAAATATCGAATTATTCTGACTCTGGGAGTTGGGCTTGAGCGTACATACAAAAAGATTGGGGTAAAGGATGTAGCAGCACCCTTTACCCCCAAAAAAATGTGAGTGAAACTCACAACCCGCACACAATTGATACTCTTTGTCAAAGTATGCGTCAAGACCCTTTCTTCGGCGTCCTCAATGAAGCCCTCGAGGAGCGCTCTGGTCCCACCGTCCTCGACGTCGTCGTCACGCGCGAACCCGGCAAGATGCTCCCGGGGGTGGACAGCCGGAGTCAAAACTGACCCACGCCTGGCGGCCGCGCTCCGGGCCGGTGGGCGCGAGGCGACATCCCCCGTTCCGTAAAGGCCCCGGGAAAATGCATCCGCAGCCGGCGAATGGCGGGAGCTGTTCTCCGGCACAGAGGAGAAAGGAAGATGGACCTTCCCGCGGTCGAAACGGTCCTGGGTCCTGTCGCACCGGACTCGATGGGTGTCACCCTGATCCACGAACACCCCTCGCTCAGGGATCCCACGCCTCCTGCGCCGAGGCGGCGTCGATGAGCAGCTGCCGGATGCGCTCGCTCAGGAACATGATGGACTCGATGTCCAGATGCTCGACAATGGTCGTGTCGAAAAGAAGTTTCACCTGGGCGCCGAAGGATTCCTCGGGGACCTCGTCCCAGAAAAGCAGCATGACCGGCACCCTCGGCATGGGCGTAAAGTGAAGGGCCAGATCGGGATTCCCGCCGGTATCGGTCGCGGGTTTACCGCCGATCGCGAGCCCCGCCTGCAGAAGTTCTTCCCCGCGGCCGCCGAATCTCTCGACCAGGGGCGCCTCGACGTGGTTGCGCATGGAAACGAGCTTGGAGACCGTGTTTGGGATCTCTTCGAAGCTCTTCCATTTCCCGCTCGGCAGTGAGCCCCCGCCCTGCGCCATGTGGTTGAATATAAACACCTGCTCCCACCGGTTCAGCGGGGTGTTGTCCGCCATGCTCACGCCATCGGAGGTGATGTGTATGGAGGTGTTGAAATAAGGGAGTTCCACCAGATCGTCGCCGTCTTTTTTCCGGACTTTTCCCCCGATGCGTTCGGCTATATCCCTCAGGTTCATGGAGGCCGCCCGCTCACGAGCCCACTCCAGGGCATCGGCGGCGGGGTCCTTCTTTGTCCATTTGCCCTGGGCATACTGCTCATCGAGCTCGGCCTGCACCTGCTGAACGATCTCGGCTTCAAGGTGCGGGCATTTCTTCAGCGGCAGCCTTTCGGAGACGACCATGCTCGCGAAGGCCAGGCAGGTCTGGAAACCACAGTCGCCGCAATTTGTCTTGGGAAGGATCTTGCGGTAAAGGTCTATGACGGACAGGGGCATTTTGTCATCTCCCGAAATGCAGCGGTGTCACCAACAAAACATGGGGCTTGAGCCATAGTACCCGGAATGGTTTTGATCCGGCAATCAATTTGTCCCCCATCCAACCTTCCGTTTCTGAGTAAGCCTGTATTCCGTAATGCCTGAAAACCTTTCTCAGCGTTACAAGGGTTTTTGGGGGTTGGTCCCGGCGATTCCCCCGCCCGGAGATTGACTCCGCCATTTCACTTCCCTATACTGAGCGCAAATCAAGGACTGCGGGACGCAACCCATGGTGAAAAACAAGGAGAGCATGAGCGTGGAAAAAAAGGCCGCCCTCATCCACAAAGCGGAGCCCTTCTCCCCCCTGTCTCTCTCACAGGTCCACCCCATCGCGGAAAGGGCCGTCGAGCGATTCTTTGAAAAAGGCAGCATCATACTCAACGAAAACGACCAGGGCACGGAACTCCACATCATAACAGACGGCATCGTCAAGATATTCAAGGGAAGCGTCCCCCTGGGAGAGGCCCGCAGGGGCGAGTTCTTCGGGGAACTGGCGCTCATCGGCGAAGGCACCCGCACCGCTTCGGCCATGGCCGTCACCGACGTGAGCACCCTGTGCATCGATCGCGACGATTTTGTCTCCGCCATCAACGGCAATTGGGACGTGAACCAAAAGGTCTTCAAGGCCCTCCTGCGCATCATCAGGAGGCAATCTGATCTCTACATCCAGAAGACGCTCGAACAGGAAGAGACAGACCGCAAAATGAAGATCGCACTCCAGTTGAACAGGTTCATGGAGATCGGCAAGTCCCTCACCTCTGTCCTGGATGTGACGGACATCTTTTCGACTCTCCTGGATCGGGTGGGCGACATCATTCATGCTCAAGCCACGGTCCTTTTCCTGACGGATCAGTTGAACGGGCATTTTTACGTCTACGACTCCAGGGGGTTTGACGCCGCCTCTCCGCCCAGCATCGAGATCGAATGTGAGACACCCTTTTCCGAGGCCCTCAGGCAGGGACCCTCCTCCATTGTCATAGAAGACATAGCCGCCCCCGAGTGGGCGGCCGTTCTGCCCCCGACACTCCGCCACATCATCCGTCGATCGGCCCTTTTCGTGCCTCTGAGGACGCCGAGGAGGGTCATCGGCCTCATGGGCATGCTCGACGTGAGCGACATCCACGCCTTCAAAGACGAATATCAACCCTACCTGGACATCCTCGCGGATTACGTCTCCATCGCACTCTCCAACGCCACCAATTACGAGACCATCAAACGTCTTTCAGTGACGGACGACGTCACCGGGTTTTACAACACCCGCTTCCTTCATCAATACCTGGAAGAGGTACTCGCTGACGCAAGCCGCCGTGGAGAGCCCGTTTCCATAGCCTTTTTCGACCTGGACAACTTCAAGGTCACAGTGGACACGCACGGTCACCTGCTGGGCAGCCAGGTCCTCAAGGAGGTGGCGCATTTCGTCCACGGGTTCCTCGACGACAAGGACAGGCTCGTGAGGTACGGCGGCGACGAATTCATCCTGATCCTACCCGGGCAGGGGCGGGAGGAGGCCCTCGGCAAGATCCGTAGGCTCCAGCAAGGGCTGAATCAGACCTCGTTTCTTCACAAAGAGGGGATTTTTGAAAAAGTGCGGGCCTCTTTCGGGATGGCCACCTTCCCGGACGACGCCTCCGACAAGGGCGGCCTGCTCAAAGAAGCAGACCGGTACATGTACAGCAGCAAGCGGTCCGGCAAAAACCTCATCACGAGCGGGCGTTGAGGCCGAAAAATTCCTGTCAACCCGCCTTCATCAGCCCTAAAGGACAGGCGCATGAGCAGATATTTGTTATTTTTCCTGTGGGTTTTCCTGTGGACGGGACTGTTGCAAGGCCCGGCCTCGGGGACGCAGCCCGGCGAGGTCGACCCGAAGGATGCGACCGGGGCGCGCGCGCCGACCATCTCGTGGAGTGTCCAATCCACGCCCCTGGAAGATGTCCTGGAGGGGATCCGCGAACGGCACGGGATCGAGGTGCTGGGCCTGGAAGGCCGTTCGGGCGAGGCGGTCACCTTCTCCTTTGAAGGAAACGTGCAGGAGGAGATCGTCCGCTTCCTCTCGTACCTCGGGGAGAAGAATTACGCCTTCCTGTTTGCGCATGAACGGCTGAGCCGGGTCCAGGTCGTGCCGCGGGGAGGCGGGCCCCTGGCAGGGGTCTTGCCGGAGCGGGAACAACAGGAGCCCGCGCCCGAGACTCAGGCCCGGGTCCTGGGGGTGAGGGTTCAGGAGGTCGTCAAGGGATCCCAGGCCGAGCGGGCGGACATCCTGGCCGGGGACGTCATCGCGAAGTACGACGGCACGCCCATAGCCCGCACCCAAGACCTGATCGCGCTCGTTAAAGGGAAGCCCTCGTACGAGGCCGTGGAGATCGTGCTCCTGCGGGGAGGTCAGCCTGTGAGGATTTTCCTTGACGGAGGGTTCATCGGCATCAAGATTACGGACTCCCAGATCCAGGCCGATGAAATGGAAGGCTACCGGCTCTGGGGCACCCCATAGAGGCAGGCCTTACCCGGCCTTGGCACCGCCCGTCAGGCCGGGTTCAGCCCCGAAGCTCGGAAAAGGGGAAGGACCAGCCGACCCCGCAGCGGCGCGCCCGGTCGCCGAAGGAGGCGCAGAGTATCTCGATGGCCTCTTTGCCGGTGCAGTGAGCCGGGGCGACGTGCTCCACCTCGAGGGACTTCAGGCGCTCCCCGATCCATTCCACCTCCCGGGCCCCTGAATACATCAGGTGAAACCCGCCCACGAGCAGGTCCACCTTGCGCCCGAACAGGTCTCTCGCCCGTTTCACGATGTCCAGGATGCCAGGATGGGCGCAGCCCGTGACGATCACGAGGCCGTCGTTCGTGTCGAGCACCATGGCCTGCTCCGGTATCCCGATCCCCAGTTCGCCGGTCGTGTGCACCCCGGGACAAATCATCCGCGGCATCCGCACCCTCCGACACTCCGCGCCCATGTCCTCCACCTGCATGACGAACTGGTCGGGAAAGGACCCCGGGAGAAAGACCGTCACCGGTCGGCCCACCGACGAGAGGACCGCGGAAAGCCCGCCCACGTGGTCCCAGTGGGCATGGGACAGGACGACACTCTGAACGTCCTCCAACCGGAGCCCCATTCGCCGCATGTTCTCCAGGAGCAGGGCCCCGTTCGAGCCCGTGTCGAAAAGGATACCCTGCCCGGGCAGAAAGCAGGAAAAGCCCCAGTCCGGCCGAAGGTCTTCCCTCAAGGAGACGTTGTCGTACACCACGTACAATGTGTTGGACGGATCAGCCATGGCTCACCCCTCGAGCGGATTCCCCGCGCATCCATGGAAAAGGCACGGGGTCATTCCGAGTCGCCGGACGGCTCCAGGACCAGCGTGTATTGGGATCGCTCCTGGACGGTCCCCTCGTCCAGGCTCAGGGGATGGGTCGTCGCGTTGAGCCACAAGTCCACCTGGTCCCCGTAGTGGGGCGACAGGAAGTGCCCGGATTGCCCGGTGGTGATGGACCCGGTTGACCGCTCCGGGTCGGTCGGGTGCAGGATGTGGCGCATGGAGGCGCCGGCGAACACCCTGGGGTCGCCCCACAGGTGATAGGATGTGGGGTTCACGGTGAACCTGCCACCCCCCACCGGGTAAGGGCCCAGGTTGACGAGCCTGTCCAGCAGCCCGGACTTGCCCGCAAACGGGTGCTTGAAGGTCAGGGTGTGGAGCCCACCCCAGGCCCATTTTTCAGGGTTTTCGTCCCCGGTCTCCAGGGCCAGGCGCTCGAGGGCCTTTGTGAAGGCCCGCCGGACGATGCTGTCACGGGTCTCTTTCCCGCTCGTCGCCTGGTTGTCAAAGACGCTCGAGTCCTCTTTCAACCAGCGGTCCAGGGCCACGTCCGCAATGTAGGCCGAGTCTATCCAGGGCCTGAACAGGCTTCCCAGCTCGTCGGCCGCCGCCTCTGTAAAAAGTTCGTTGTATGTGGTCTCGAAGACGGCGGCGGCTGCGGAATCCGGGGTGAGGACGAGGTCCCAGTCCCTCAGCATCTGAAGGGCCTGCTCCTGGAGCGGCGTCTTCTCCCTGCCCTCCCAGGCGGAGAGGATGTACGGCCGGATGCGGCGGGCCGCGAGGGAGGTGAAGTCCGCCTGGATCGCCCTCATGTCCTCTGCCGAGAGCTTGTCCTTCTCGGTCAACATCTCCCGAATGCGCACGATGCGGTCCGGGTTGGCGAAGTACCTCGAGATGTAATGCGGGTAGTCCGGGCCGATGGTCTTGTTGTTGGCCGTGGCGATGAACCCCTCGGGCGGGTTGAAAAGATACGGCTGCTCCTCAAAGGGGTAATACCCGTCCCAGCCTTTCAGCCCCGAATGGCCTTCCACGGGCAGGAGGGGGTTGTAGCCCCCCTTCCGGCGGGGGATCCGAAAGCCCATGCGCCAGCCTATGTTGCCCTCCCTGTCCGCGTAGACGAAGTTCTGGCCGGGCAGGCAGAAATGGGAGACGGCCTCGGAAAACCCCTCCCAGTCCCGGGCCAGGGGAATGGAGTAAAAGGCGTCAAAGGCGCCTCCCAGGTGGTCCTGGCCGGCCCACCGCATGGCCAGGACATGGTCCTGGACGGGCACCGGGGTTTTTATGTCGTTGATGACGACCCCGTTCCGGGTGACCCTGTAGGTCTGCACCACGGGAGGGCCGCCCTTGACCGGGATGGTCCGGGCTATCTTTTCGAACTCCACCCATGCATCCCCCGCCAGGTACTCGTCCGGGTTTTCAGGATTCACCTTTTCGATGAAAAAATCCGCATCGTCGGCCATGACGTTGGTGAGGCCCCATGCAAGGTGGGGAGTCTGACCTGCCAGGGCCAGGGGCACGCCCGGCACCAGGAGTCCCTTAATCCTTCTCTCCCCGGCCAGGAGCCCGCACTCCCACCAGATGGCCGGCTGGGCAAGACCGAGGTGCATGTCATTGGCCAGGATCGGGGCGCCGGTCGTCGACTTCTTCCCCGAGACCACCCAGGCATTGGAGCCGCCCTGCCTGCCGAGGCCGAAGAAATCCCTCGCCCTGAGCCCCGCACGGAGAAAATCGACCGCGCCGGACGCCCAGGAGGCCCCATGGGAGGCGATGGTCGGGGCCTCCTCTGGGTAGTCAGGGAAGAAATCCCGGACCGCCTCGGGTCCCAGCTTGCCGGCCACGGCTGCGGCGGTCAGATCCGCGGCCCACGCCAGGTTCAGATCCCAGGCCATGAAGAGGGCCACGCCCATGCAGTCCGCCGGCCGCCAGGGGTCGGGATTGAAGCCGAGGATCTTGAACTCCAGGGGCAGGGGCCCGGTTCCCAGGAAGAGGTTGACCCCCTTGGAGAAGGCCTCGGCACACTCCTTCAATTCAGCCCTCTGCTCCACGTAGTATTCATCCAGGCCCTTGACCGCGGTGAGGGCCAGGAAGAGCCTGTCCACCTCCACGAGGTCCGGGCCCAGGACCTCGGACAGTCTCCCCCGGGTGGCCCGGCGGATCAACTCCATCTGGAACATGCGGTCCTGGGCCATGGCGTAGCCCACGGCGGTGAAACCGTCCCGCTCGCTCTCCGCCAGGATGTAAGGCACCCCGTAGCCGTCCCTCAAGATCTTCACGGGCGCCGCGACCGGTGCGGCGATGCGCCCGTCGTAGTCCGGCACAGAGGACTTGAGCCACAGGTAGCCGCCAAGGGCGACAATGATGAACAGGGCCAAGACGATGGAGAGGGTCCACTTAAGTATCTTCATGATCGCCTCATGTGAAGGGTGGATGGGTGAAAGGATGGCACCAACTATATGTGACTCTTGCGTTAACGTCAAGAAGGGGGACGCTGCCGTCGGCAAATGCCGGGGTTGAAAACGCCGACACCTCTGATTCAAGGAGGGTTTGCCCAAGAGGAAAAACCGCAAGACGACGACTGAGTTTACCTGCTAATCGTTTAACAAAATATGCAGCAAATCTGCCTATACGGAGCGGAGTCCCGCCGAATAATCCTGATATACTATTGTTTATATTTATTTTTTTTAATAAAATAATTTTCTTGACAGCTTAACGGTCGTTTAGTAAAAATTTGCTCATTGGCCCTGTTCTCGCATCTTGCCCCTCAAACCATTGAGGATGGACAACCGTGAAAAGAGATGAAAGCACTTTAAACCGAAGAAGAAAGATCCTTGATGAAGCCACCAAACTTTTTTATGAGCAGGGATATCAAAAGGCTTCTCTGCGAGATATCGCGGCAAAGGTAGGGATAACTCAGGCTGCGATTTATTATCACTTCAAGAATAAAGAAGAAATACTCTTTAATATTATTGAGGAAAAATCCAATAACTTAATATTTTTACTCAAAAGTAGTTTTTCTCAGAAAAAAGATCCATTGGATAATTTGAAGGATGCCATACTTGAGCATTCAAAAACAATAAGATCCAGCAAAAGCGGCGCTAAAATTATCTTGGAAGACAAAAGGCATTTAAGCGATGATTTAAAAAAGCATGTCAGAGACAAAGAAAGAATCGTTTTTAATATGTACAAAGAATACCTTGAGAAACTTCAGCATGCAGGTATTGTAAAAAAATGCGATTTAGGCGTGGCCGCTTTAAGCATTCTTGGAATGATTAACTGGTTATATCATTGGTATAATCCTGTCAAATCATTGCCTATAGAAACAATTGCCGAACAGATAACTGACAATTTTTTTCACGGCATTTTGGTTCAATGAGGAGTCGGCTTTGTTATTTTGCATTTTTAACCTTAATAACAGGAGGAGCGAAAGATGAAGAAGCAGATGATTATTCTCACATGCATGATGGCCGTTTTTTCCTTTGCATCCCTCGCCGGTGCGGCCGACCCGATCCAGATAGGAGCACCGCTTCTCTTGAGCGGGCGGGGGGCCTTTGTGGGCGGCGCCGAGAAAGCGACCCTGGAGATGATGGCAGAGGAGGTCAACAAGGCGGGAGGGGTGAGCGGCAGAAACATTGAATTCATCTTCTACGACACGGAAGGCAAGCCGGACATAGCCGTCCGCCTGGCCAAGAGACTCATCCAGAAGGACAAGGTCGACATGATCATCGGGTTTTCCGCCAGCTGGGCCGCCCTGCCCGTGATACCCATCATCGAGAGCGAACGCATACCGACCATCATGCTGAGCTCGGCCTCAAAGATAGTCATCCCGGTAAGAAAGTATGTTTTCAAAACGCCTGCCGATGATCGCATAGTGGTTTCAAAGCTCTTGAGTTACATGGAAACGCAGGGGATCAAAAAGATCGCGATCATGTCCAGCCAGGACGGGTTCGGCGACGGGGGGCGAACCGAGCTCAAGGCCCAGGCCCCGGAACACGGCATTGAGATCGTCTTTGACGACACCTACACCATGGACGACACGGACGTGACCCCGACCATCAACAAAATCAAAAAAACCGATGCCCAGGCCGTTGTCAACTGGTCTTCAAGCAGGGCCCCGGTCATCATGACCATGGGTTACCGCCAGGTGGGCATGGACCTTCCCCTTTTTCACGGCCACGCGGCCCTCTCCCCGGACTTTCTCAAGGCGACAGGTGAGAATGGCAACGGGGTGAGGATCGCGAGCTTCAAATTTCCCGGGGCCCAGGATCTTCCTGACGATGATCCCCAGAAGCAGATCATCACCGACTACAAGAACCGCTACGAGCAGAGAACCGGCGAGCCCGCGAACCAGTTCGGGGCATGCTCCTTTGACGCCTTCAACATTGCCCTGGCCGCGCTGAAAAAGGCCGGCACTGACAAAGAAGAGCTTCGCGACGCCATCGAGGCTACGAAAGGTTATATAGGGATCAACGGAGAGTTCACCTACTCGCCCGAGGACCACGGCGGTCTTTCCAGGAAATCCATGGTCATGTATGAGGCCGTAGGCGGTGAATGGAAGTTGATCGACTGAGCAAGTATTCAGTCGCCAGAGCCTTTCACGACCCTCTGAAGGAAAGCTCCTATGGTTACCGATGTGCTTCAGGCTTTTTTCGCCGGTCTGCCCGTGGGGTGCATGTACGCCCTCGTCGCCCTTGGGGTGGCCCTCATTTACAACGCCACCCACATTATCAATTTCGCCCAAGGCGAATTCGTCATGCTGGGTGGGATGACCATGGTCACCCTTTACGGCGAAATGCATCTGCCGCTGTACATCTCCGTCCCGGCGACCGTGGTCCTGACCTCGCTCATCGGCATGGCCCTCATGAAGGTCTCCTACCGGCCGGGTAAAAACACATCACTCATCATTGTCCTCATCATAACCATAGGGGCGTCCCTTTTCATTTCCGGGTCCGCCATGCATATCTGGGACGCGGACATTCACAGGTATCCTTCCTTCTCCGGGGACACCCCCCTCACTTTCCTGGGCGCATCCATTGTTCCTCAGTCCCTGTGGGTCGTGGGGCTCACCTTCCTGGTGGTTGTCGCCCTGGTTTTCTACTTTCAGTTCACCATCACGGGCAAGGCCATGAAGGCCTGCGCCATTGACCGGACGGCAGCGGGGCTCCTGGGGATCCGGGTCAAACGCATGGTCATGGTTTCATTCGCAATGAGCGCCGCCCTCGGGGCCCTGGGAGGGGTCATCATGACCCCGCTGACCACCATCGACTACTCGGGTGGGATGCTCCTGGCCATCAAGGGTTTTTCCGCGGCCATGCTCGGTGGGATGGGAAGTTTCGTCGGGGCCGTTATCGGGGGATTCATCTTTTCCTTCCTCGAATCCTTTGTGGCGACGTTCCTCTCCGGGAGCCTCAAGGAGCTTGTGACATTCATCGTCATCATCAACGTTCTGCTGTTCATGCCGAACGGCATCATGGGGCCAAGGTTCCGGGAAGGGCTGGAAGAGGAGGAGGTGCTCAGAGAATGACCGACGAGGTATCCCGAAGGCTTGGAGAATACATTTCAAAGACCCGCTATGAAGACTTGAGCCCGGCGGCGGTCGCCTCGGTGAAGAGATCCACTATCGACACCATCGGCGCGATGGTGGCGGGGTCCACGGCCCCGGGGGTGAGCGCGCTGCTGGATCTGGCCAGGGGCTGGGGGGGCGCGGAAGAGTCCCTGGTCGCGGGACAGGGCCGTCTCCGCCTGCCCGCGCCCATGGCCGCATGGTGCAACGGGACCATGGCCCGGGCCCTCGAGATAGATGACTGCGTGGATTTTCTGCCCGTCCACCCCTCCGCCTCCGCCGTGCCGGCGCTTCTGGCCCTCGCGGATTTTAGAAAGGGCCTTTCCGGCCGCGATTACATCACCTCCCTTGCGGTCGCTCACGACGTCATCATTCGCATGGGACTGGCCGTCAGAAAAAACGCCATGGAAACCGGCCGAAACAACCTCTTCAAGATTTTCGGGCCTGCCGCGGCGGTTTCCAGGGCCATGGGCCTGAGCCCGTCGGAAACGCAAAACGCCTTGGGAATCTCATTTTCCCACGCGGTGGGGGATGGGCAGTGCGCTTTGGACGGCGCCCTTTCCCTGAGGCTCCAGCAGGGGATCGTTGCACAGGGCGCCCTCATCTCCGGGCTTCTGGCCGCTCGAGGGTTCACCGGGGCGAAAAATTTCCTCACGGGCAAGTGGGGTTATTTCCAATCCTGGGAACCGGACCCCCGGCTCGAATTCCTCGGCGCGGGACTTGGACAGGATTTCCATGGTGAAAAAATAACCATCAAACCCTTTTCATCGTGCAGGGCCACCCATCCCGCACTGGATTTGACAATCGGCCTTTCAAGAAAGAACGGCATCCATGTCTCCTCCATCAAGGAGATCAACATCCTGACGAGCCCCGAGATGCACAACCTCGTCGGGTTTCCCCAGGAAGCCAAGGCCAACCCCGACTCGGTCCCCACGGCCCAGTTTTCAATACAGTACACGGTCGCCGCGGCCCTCATCCGGGGGGACATGTTTTTGAAGGAACTGGAGCCCGCGGCATTAAGCGACCAAAAAATCCGCGACCTGGCCTCCCGCGTCCGGGTGGAACCGGACCCGGGCATGAGAACCGAAAAGGTTCTGGGACGCACTCGAGTGACCATCATGTGCGAAAACGACGTCATCGTAGAGGGTGAAATCGAATCCCCCCTCGGCAGCCCCGAGCTGCCCATGACCTATGAACAGTGCGCGGAGAAATTCATGAAATGCCTTGCTCACGCGACAAGACCCGTCGCACGCGGGCAGGGGGAAGAGCTCATCCAGTTGATCGACGGGTTAGAGGACGTCCGGGACGTTTCTCAATTGCTAACCTGCATTTCGTAAGAGACTGCGAGAATGATTCGAATCGAAGGTAAAAACCGGGCCGCGTGGGCCGGATTGACGGCCGGTCTCCTCTTTATCCCGCTTGTTTTCGGCGACGGCTATTATCTCGGCGTGATGAACTTCATCGCGCTCTATTCAATGGTGGCCCTTGGGCTGTGCCTGTTGACAGGTTACGGGGGCCAGCTCTCCATTTCACATTCGGCCTTCTTCGCCATAGGGGCATACTCCTCCTCGGTTCTCTCCACCCGCCTCGGCCTGCACCCGCTCCTTACGATTCCCCTTACCCAGATCCTGGCAGCCTTTGCCGCCTGGGGGATCGGGGCGGTGGTCCTTCGCCTGAAGGGGCATTATCTGGCCATAGCCACCTTGAGTTTCACGATCATCGTCGAGATACTCATCATCGAATCCGCATGGCTCACAGGAGGCCTTCAGGGGATCTCGGGCATTCCCAGCATATCCCTCGGCGGGTTCGTGATCGGCTCGGACTGGCGTTTCTACTACCTGGCATGGCCGGTGACCATGCTCCTGCTCCTCTTTTCCCTGAACCTGGTGGACTCCCGCGTGGGGAGGATTTTCAGGGCCACCAAGGAGAGCGAGGACATCGCGCGCCTTTTCGGGGCGAATGTCAGCAGGTATAAAATAAAGCTCTTCGTCTTGTCATCCGTCTATGCGGCCCTGGCGGGCAGCCTTTACGCCCACTTCATACATTTTGTGTCTCCTGCCGCCGCGTCCGTCATGTTCGCCATCGACATCATCATGGTCCTCGCCTTCGGCGGTTTCACCAGCCTGTGGGGGGCCATGCTCGGAGCCGCCTCCCTGACCTATCTCAACGAATACCTTACGGTCTTTGCCGACTACAAACGGGCCATCTACGGCCTCTCCCTGATTTTGATCATGCTTTTCTTCCCGAACGGCCTGTTCCAGGGGCTCAAGGATGCGGCGGGGCGCATCGTTCACCTCAAAAGCGCCGGAAGGGGGCTGCAAAGTGCTTCGACTGAATAACGTCACCAAAAAATTCTCGGGCCTCTTCGCCCTGACGGACGTGAGCTTCGAGGTGAAAGACTCCGTCATCAAGGGGATTATCGGTCCGAACGGCGCCGGTAAGACCACGCTCTTCAACATCATCACGGGGGTTTTCCCACCCACCCACGGGAACGTCCTCTTCAAGGGGACGGACATCAGCCGAAAGCGCTCCGATGAAATAGCCCGCATGGGCGTCTCCCGGACCTTCCAGCAGACATACCTGTTCAAGAGCTTGACCGTTCTTGAAAACGTCATGCTGGGAAGGCACTACAGAACCCGCTCAGAGTTCTTCTCCTGCGGCCTTCGACTCCCCTCCGCCCGTAGGGAGGAAAAGCTGATCCGGGAACAGGCCATGGAGTACCTGGACTTGTTCGGTCTGGCGGACAAACGGGACAGGATCGCCAACAGGCTTCCCATGGGGGAGCAGAGATACCTGGAGGTCGCGAGGGCATTGGCTACGGGACCGTCCCTGTTGATACTGGACGAGCCGACTTCCGGGCTGAATGAATCCGAGCGGGAAGAATTCCGCGACCACGTCTTCAAGATCCGGGACATGGGCATCACCGTCCTCGTCATCGAGCACCACATGAAATTCATCATGGAGGTCTGCCATGAAATCGTGGTCCTGAACTTCGGGGGCAAGATAGCCGAGGGACCCCCGGAAGAGATACAGGCCTCCGAGCAGGTCATCGAAGCCTACCTGGGCGTGGAGGAAGACATTGGGTATTGAGCTCAAGGGAATAGACGTTTTCTACAAGAACATTCACGCCCTGAGGAATGTCTCCCTGAGTGTTCGAACCGGGGAGATCATCGGGCTGGTGGGCGGCAACGGAGCCGGAAAATCCACCATCATCAAGGCAATCACCGGGCTGGTGCCCAAGAAATCGGGCGCCATCACTTTCGAAACCACCGACATCACCAGGATGGATCCGGCATCCATCTGCCGGTTGGGGATCTACACCGTTCCGGAAGGAAGGCGGCTCTTCGGGCCCATGAGCGTGGAAGACAACATGAAACTGGGGGCCTACCTGCGGTTCGGGAAAGAAAGGAAAAACGGGATTCAGAGGGATATGGAAGGCGTCTTTGATCTTTTTCCACGACTTCGGGAGCGGAGGGCGCAGACGGCCGGGACCCTTTCCGGCGGCGAGCAGCAGATGCTGGCCATCGCCCGCGCGATCATGGGCAGGCCGAAGGCCATCCTCATGGACGAGCCTTCCATGGGACTGGCGCCCTTGATCGTGAAGGAGATCTTCGGGACCATCAAGCGGCTCAAAAATCAGGACACGAACATTCTGCTCATCGAGCAGAACGCGCGGATGGCCCTGAAGATATCGGACTATGCCTACGTTCTGGAATCGGGCCGCGTCCTTCACGAAGGTAAAGCCCGGGAGCTGTTGGAAGACGATTCCGTGAAAAGGGCCTACATGGGGGTCTGAATACGCCTTCTTCCTCCTCGCTCGTCGCCCCAGGCACAGGCTCGAGGTCCGGGATTTTTGCGAAGGCTATGAATCTCGAGGCGCGGGAGGCGCACCTTTCGGAGGAATCAGGAATGGAGATGAAATGGATCTTGTGACACTCATTACGGGCAGCGGATCGGGCATAGGCCGGGCCGTCGCCATGCGATTTTCAGAAGCGGGTAACCCCGTGGTGGTCAACGACATCCACCAGGTCAACGGTGAAAAGGTCCTTTCGGAAATACAGGCACGTGGCGGCCGGGGACTGTTCGTCCCCGCCGATGTGTCGGACGTGGACCAGGTGAGGGCGCTCTTTAAGACGGTCCTGGATACGTTCGGCAGGTTGGACGTCCTCGTCAACAACGCAGGGGTTCCGGGCGCTTTCTCCTTTATCGCGGACATGCCTGACGAGACCTGGCACAGGACCCTCGCGGTGCACCTGACCGGCGCCTTCTACTGCATGCGGGAAGCCCTCCGGACGATGATGAAAGCCGGGAACGGCAGGATCATCAACATCGCCTCCATCGCTGGTTTGAACGGCACGGCGGGCTCCGCAGAATACGCCGCGGCCAAGGCGGGCATCATCAACCTGACAAAGACATGCGCGAAGGAGGCCGGACCTTTCCGCATCACCGCCAACGCCATCGCCCCGGGAATGGTGGGAACCCCCACGAACCTCTCCCTCCAGGAAAAAGAGAGCCCGTTCATAAAAACGGCCGTGAACGGGACCCCGACCGGGCGGATGACCGACCCGGCCGAGATCGCCGAACTCTGTCTCTTCCTGGCTTCCCCCGGGGCTTCCAATCTCACGGGTCAGGTGATCGCACTGGACGGCGGGGCCGGAGTCAGCATGAGCATGGACGACTTCATGCGGGAGTACCTGACGCGAAAGGGCCTGAGACGCGAGTGAACGCGCGGATGATTTTATTGAAAGGAGGCGGAAAAGCATGCGGGTTATCGGAGACATCCCCAGGCTGAACGCGAGGAGGCAGCCTGGAAAAAAGGCACTGATCATGGGCGGGGGTTCGCTGACCTTCAGTGAACTCAACGAGTCGTCGAACAGGCTGGCGCACGGGTTGATCGCCTCGGGCATCCGGCCCGGAGACAGGGTCGCCCTCATGGCCCAGAACTGCCTGGAATTCCCCGTCATCGTTTATGCGGTCGCAAAATGCGGCGCCGTGCTCGTGCCGGTCAACTTCCGGTACGAGAAAAAGGAACTCCTCTACGTAATGGAAAACTCATCCCCCAGGGTCCTCTTCTTCGGCCCGGAAAACGCCGCGCTCGTGGAAGAGGCCTCCGCCGATAGACCGCAAGAGGTCCGGCCGGTCGCCGTCTCCGGGAACGGGATTTCAAACGGGGACACCATGAGGCACCTCATGGAAAAAGGGGCTCCCGGGGACCCCTCGGTGTCGGTGGACCCGGAATCGCCGGCCATGATCATGTACACCAGCGGGACCACCGGCTTCCCCAAGGGCGTCCTCTACTCCCACGCGGCCTACCTGGCGGTGTACGTGGGCATGTCCATGGAGGGGGACGTCCGCCGGGACGACGTGACCATGGTCGCGCTGCCCCTGTTTCACAACGGGGGGCTCAACGCCCTTCTCCAGCCCACGCTCATGATGGGCGGGTCCGTGGTGATTATGCCGAAGGGATTTGACCCGGGCTCGGTCCTTGCCGCCGTGGAGCGCTACGGGGTGACCCTGACCATGTGGGTGCCGACCATGCTGGCCATGCTGGTCAACAGCCCAGACGCCTCCGCACACGACCTCGGGTCCCTGAAAAAGATCTGGTACGGCTCCTCGCCCATCAGCCCGGCCGTCCTGAAGGCCTCCAAGGAGCTCTTTCAGGCCGGGTTCTATCAGTGGTTCGGCCAGACCGAGACCGGTATGAACTCCATATTGAGACCGGAAGACCACGAGGAGAGATCGCACTGCACCGGCCGCGAGATATTCAACGCCGAACTGAGGATCGTGGACGAAAACGGGCAGGATGTCCCCAGGGGCGGGGTGGGACAAATCATCTCGGCCCAGAAGCCCCTGGGCATGATCGGTTACCTCAACATGGAGGAGGCAACCCGCGAGACGATCCGTGACGGCTGGATTTACACAGGAGACCTCGCGAGGGTCGAGGGCGACGGTTTCTTCACCATTGTGGACCGCATGAAGGACATGATCATCAGCGGCGCGGAAAACATCTACCCCAAGGAGGTGGAGGACGTGCTGTGCGACCACCCCGATGTCCTGGAGGCCGCCGTCATTGGAATCCCGGACGACGTCTACGGGGAGTCGGTCCTGGCCGTGGTCGTGCCCAGAAAGGACCGGCGCCCGGACGAGTCCGGGATCATCGCTTTCAGCGCCGAAAGGCTGGCCCGTTACAAAAAGCCCAGGAAAGTCGTTTTCGTGGAGGAACTGCCCAAGAACGCCGCGGGGAAGGTCACCAAGAATGTGCTTCGAGCGCCCTACTGGGAGGCAAGGGGCAAGAAAATCTGAAACGGGGTAAATGCATGAAAATCGAGAATAAAGTCGCTCTCGTCACCGGGGCCGGAGGTGACCTCGGACGCGGCATGGCCGTTCTCTTCGCCCGGGAAGGCGCCCGGGTCGTGATCAACGACATCAACCCGGAAAGGGCCCGAGCCGCGGCCGAGCAGGTGGGTTCCGAAGGCGGAACCGCCGAGGTGGACCACACGGACCTCACGGACAGCCGGGCTGTCGGCGGAATGATCGAGCGTATCCTCAAAGTGTGGGGGCGGTTGGACATCCTCGTCAACAACGCAGGGGATGTGCGCGACGCGCTCCTCGTGAAGATGTCCGACGAGGATTGGGACTTCGTGCTGGACCTGAATCTCAAGGGAAGCTTCTTCTGCGCCCGGGCCGCGGCGCCCCACATGATCGAGAGGCGTTATGGGAAGATACTCAACATCTCCTCGATGGCCTACAAGGGAAATATCGGCCAGGTCAATTACACCTCCGCAAAGGCAGGGGTGGTGGGTCTGACCAGGGCCCTGGGCCTTGAACTCGCCCGGTACAACATCAACGTCAACTGCATCTCGCCCGGGCTCATCGACACCCCCAAGTCGGCGACCCTGGACGAAAAAACCAAAAATTTCCTCATAAGCAAGACCCCCATGAGGCGCATGGGCGAGATCATGGACATAGCGCGTGCGGCCTTGTTCCTGGTCTCGGACGACTCGGCCTTTGTGACCCGCCAGGTCCTGCACGTGAGCGGCGGCATGGAGGGTTTCTGAATCGGCCGCCTGAGAAATGACAACGGAGAAATGGACGGAAAATGAGCAACTCTTCAAAAAATTCATCGAACAACACGGACAGAGGCTGGACGCCGGTCGAGGAGGGCCTCTTTGAATACCCGGTTCCGAGCGGCGGGCAACCAGCCCTTCTGGGGAACCGCTGCGGGTCCTGCGGGAGGCGTTTTTTCCCCAGGCGCGCCCTGTGCCCGACCTGTGTGGATGAGGGAGGGATGGAAGACATCAGGCTTGACAGGTTCGGCGTCGTCTATGCCTGCACGGTGGTCCACATCCCCTCCCCCGCCGGGATCCGGGCGCCCTACGCCTATGGCTATGCGGATATCCCCGCGGACAACGTCCGGGTGTTCGGGCTCTTCACGGGGGCCGATCCTTTCTCCTTTCACGCTGGGCAGAGGGTCGAGATGGTCCTCGAACCTCTCAAGGAGAACGAGAAAGGGCAGAAGGTCATCGGCTACAAATTCAAGCCGGTAGAAGAGGAGCGACACATATGAGGGATGTCTATTTAGGGGGGGCCGGTATGACCCTCTTCGGAAAACACCCCCACAGGAGCCTCAGGGACCTGGGCCGGGAAGCCTGCCTCGAGGCTGTCCGGGAAAGCGGCGTCCGGCCCGGTGACATCCAGGCCGGGTACTGCGGGAACGCCCTCGGGCCCGTGCTCCAGGGGGAGACAGGCGTCGGGCAGAACGTCTTCTGGGAGATCGGGATCCACGGGATCCCCGTTGTCAACGTGGAGAACGCCTGCGCCTCGGGTTCGACCGCGCTCCGTGAAGGGTGGATGGCGGTCGCAGGCGGGTTCTACGACCTGGTCCTCATTGTGGGCGTCGAAAAATCGGTGATGCCCAAAGGAACCATGCTCAACGTGGGCGCGGCGGAGCTCGAGACAAAGCTGGGCGACGTCTTTCCGGGTTACTTCGCCCTGACGGCGAAAAAGCACATGGAAAAATACGGCACCACAAGGGAGCAGCTCGCCCGGGTTTCCGTAAAGAATCACTTGAACGGCATCCTGAACCCATACGCCCAGTTCAAGAAAGAGTTCACCGTGGAGGAGGTCCTGAACTCCCCGACCATTGCCGACCCCCTGACCCTCTATTCCTGCTGCCCCAACAGCGACGGGGCCGCCGCGGTCGTCCTGTGCTCCGAGGAAATTGCGCGCCGCATGGATCTGCCCCGGATAAGGGTGTCCGCTTCCGTTCTGACCACCGGGGATTACGAGAACGGGGCCGACATCACCGCCTGGGAGGTGGAAAAACGCGCGGCCCGGGAGGCCTACGAAATGGCCTCCCTGGGCCCGGAGGATATAGGCGTGGTGGAGGTCCACGACGCCTTCACCATCTGCGAGATCATCCACTACGAAGACCTTGGTTTGTGCCCCCCCGGGGAAGGGGGTCGTCTCGTCGAGGAAGGCGCGACCGCAATCGGCGGGAAAATCCCCGTGAACCCGAGCGGCGGGCTCCTTTCCAAGGGGCACCCCGTGGGCGCGTCCGGCGTGGCCCAGGTGGTGGAGATCGCCATGCACCTCAGGGGCCGTGCGGAGAAGAGGCAGGTCGAGGATGCAAAAATAGGGCTTGCACAAATCATGGGAGGTAGTAAAGAAGGAGACACCCGGGCGTGCACCGTCCACATCCTCGAAAGGAAATAAAGGCCGCGGCCTTTTGAAAGTTGGCGAAAATAAGATATCCGGAAATACAAGGTCTGGTGAGCATCCCGATCCCTTTTGCCGCGGATGCGGCCAATCTGGTCTCTGCAAATGTGTTCGCCCTGGGGACCGGCCCCCTCATCCTCATCGACACCGGGCCCAAGGTCCCCGGCGCTCTCGACTATCTGGAATCCGCCCTTCGCGAGGCGGGGTTCGGGTTCGGTGACATTGAAACCATCCTGCTCACCCACGGTCACGTGGACCATTTCGGCCTGGTCCAGGACATCAGAAATGCGGCCAATAAGCGGATCGGATGCTTCCTGCACCCTTATGACAGGCTCCACGCCTCGCCCGAGAGCTTTGAGAGCAGGCTGTGGGACAAGGGAAAAGAGGACTTTTTACTAAAAGCGGGCACGCCGCCCCAAGAGATCCAGAAGACCCGTTCACGATTCGACTTCTTCAGGAGTATTGCCGATCCGCTGGAGTATTTCTCCACTTTGAAGGACGGGGACGTCTTCACCGGAGAGGGCTACCACTTGAGTGTGATCCACACCCCGGGGCACACCCCGGGCTCCTGCTGCTTCTTTGAAAGAAATCGCCGGATCCTGTTCTCCGGTGATGTGATCATCAGGCACATCACCCCGAATCCCCTGGTGGAATTGAAAAAGGACTTTCTCGGAATCCCCGGCTACAGGAGCCTCAGGGCCTACGTGGATTCCCTCCACAAAATCGAAGCCCTGGGACCGGATTACGTTTTCCCGGGCCACGGCCTGCCTGTTGAAGGCCTGCCCGGCCTCATCGCCATGTATCGCAATCACCACCGGCAGAGAATGGACCGCATCCTGGAGGTGCTCGAAAAGAAGCCCGGTTCCATCTACGAAATGCTCCCCCAGGTGTTTCCCAAAATACCCAAAGGGGAAACCTTCCTCGCCGTGTCGGATCTTTACGCGCACCTCGAGCTTCTCGTGGAAGACGGAAAGGCCGCCCTCCTGGATCCGGGCCCACCGGAAATATACGGTGCCGTCCACGGTCCTTCCAACACCGCCCCGGAACTCCCCTGACATCCCCCTATTAACCCTTGGCTCGAAAAAAAACATGGTATATGGTAAGAGGTTATGAGGGAAAACCCCAGGGAGCGAGTCTTTCAGAACAGGTTCCGGGCCGGACCGATCATCGCGAGAGAATTGTCCGCTGGACAGGGGCGCGGAAAAAATGAATGAGAACAACGTGGGGAAAAAAATCCTCAGGGAAAGACGTGCGGCCCCGCGCATCGAGACCTCAAACTTCGTGGGCTTCGTGTGCCTGGACGAATCGGGAAATGAAATCAGCGAGGGCTATGGGTGGACGCTGGACCTGAGCCTGGGGGGGATCAAGATAGAGACCTTCAGGCCCATTGAAACCCAGTACATCCTTGTCCTTGCCATTGACTTCAAGGACGAGCTCCTGGAAATAAAGGGCGAGGTCGCCCATTTCCGGGAACTTGGAGAAGACAGGTATGTCGTCGGGGTTCGCTTCATTGATGAAGGCGAAAAACAGAGGAGACTGATAACCAATTTTGTGAAGTCCTATTATAAGTCCAGAAAGCGACCCACCTGATTTTTTACCTGACCTGGCGGCATTTGCGGAAAGGCCGCGCCAAGGATCACTGTCAAAGGCCCCAGGAAGTCTTCAGTTGTCACCTGTCCAGCCGGCTCATCAGCACCGGATGAACCCTCCATCACCAGCACGAGGTACTCCCTCAAACTGTTGAGCGTGTCCCCCAGCCTTTTCTCCCAAGGCTTGTCCGTGTGTCGCCCGTCAGGGGCCAGGGACGCCAGGTGGAGCTGCTCAATGCGCTCCGCATCGACCTCCGAGCGAACGAGGTCTTTTCGCAGGGCCTCCACCAGGTCCCTGGGGTAGTCTCCGCAGCCGTTTTTCAACTTCCACCTGGCCCTCCACACGGGCCTCACCACACTCTCCTGCCATCCGGCCGTTTCGTCCACTATCCTTCTCATACGCTCCCTGGCAAGGGCCCCCGCGCCCGAGGCCCCCACCCAGCAGCAGAAAAAAAGCACATTGATGTCCAGCTCGTACTCCCTCTGCAGATGCAGGCAGGCCTCGTGGACGCCTTTTTTCCCATGCGCCTCCAGGGTGAAATCCCAGAAGTCATTCCGTGGAAAATCCAAGGGCTTTCCTCCTTCTTTACCTCCGAACCCTCATGTGCGGGAGCAATTGTCATTTTAGCAGACAAATGGACGCGCGTCACTCTGAACCACACCCCGTCCAGGGCCCCGTCAAAGTTCTCTAAGTATTAGAAAACTGGATTGAACAAAATAGTGCTGGCTTTTTTCTTTCTCATGGGATAAGCTGGCCACTATGGACAACGAATCAACCTCACCCATACCCAGCAA